>Ga0157363_1000037_pt1 | contig 115876 bp, 112 predicted proteins | sample AttsexASBM1_FD_111477 | JGI IMG/M metagenome (GOLD analysis project Ga0157363, IMG submission 111477) | Fungus gardens microbial communities from leaf cutter ant in Ribeirão Preto, State of São Paulo, Brazil - Atta sexdens ASBM1 | ecosystem: Host-associated > Fungi > Mycelium > Unclassified ...
GCCGTCGGCAACGATGGTCGCCCGCATGCGCCAAGCGGTCAGTCAGTGCCTGGCGGTCCACTGGGTAAAGGGCCGGTTGGCCAGCCGCAGGCATAAAAAATCCGGCCATGTGCCGGTTTTTTTATGCCTGCGCAGAAGCCCACCTGTGGCTTGAACTTTATGTACGTAACCATCATCCGCGACATTACTCCTGCGTAGTATTTAACGGCAATGGTCATATTGCTGCGTGCTGTAACAATTGCACAATGTGGGTTCACACCGCGTTTAAAGGTATCGTCACACCAGATACGGGATATAATCCCCGTCATATCTGTGGCCCACGATAACGAAAGCATTTTCAGGCAATATAAGACCTGGCGCGAACACGGTATCTCAATACATGGTTATTTCAGTAACGCGCAACGGACTGACAACGCCCATGGCAGTCCGCTTTAACGTCAACCTCTCCTGCCCTACTGAATGGACGACGAAAGCCGGAAAACCGGTCTGTATTCCGCCATATCCTTAAACACGCAAAACGCCGGTGCATTCAGTTCAATGATCGGAGAAACCCGCATAAGCTTTTCCAGATAAACCGCTCTTAACCTCTGAAGGAGGCGGCACTCCTCGGCGACCGGCGGGTTAATCAGATATGACACACTGATATGAAACTCGTAAACATCATGATTATGTCGTCTGCAGCGCAGGACATGACTGAGACGATCTCTCAGCCCGCGAATTTTTGTTTCTTCCGCCTGATTCATTGGCGCCAACGAGAGCGAGACGCCGCGCTTTAATACAACAGCCCCAATCCGCATTTTTACGGGAAATTCAGTTACGCTAAAGTCGGTCAGCTTTTGGGCAAATAACCGATCGCACGCCGACATGGGCGCATCGAGGCTCAGGTCTGCGGGCCAGGCCGGCAAATAACGCGCCCTGTCATTCGCACCATTAAAGACGGTCATGTGGTAGCTCGCCGACGGCAGAAAGGTATAACACCGTGCCAGTCCTTCCGCCTTCATGGCCTCCACCATCTCAGAGATCACGCTAACGATTTCGCTTCCCTGATCCAACTGGCAAATGAGCGTGTTACCTCTGAAAGGCAAATATGCACCATCAGCCGCAAATTTTTCACCGATAGCATTCTCTTTCCAGCCGTCGTACTCAAGCACTTCTGACATAGCTTCTGCCCTAATCAATGGATAAATACCTGCGTTTAAGGCGCGCGTGCTTCGCACAACAAAAGACAGCGCCGTACAACATGATCGGCCACGCCTGAAAAGCGTGGCCCCACGGGCTTATGACAATAATGCCGAAACATGACCGTTTTTATTGCGCTGCACGAAGCAGGCAACGAACGCCATCGTGCAAGGCGGCTGCATATCAGCAGCGGAAAGGGGCGCGCAAAGACTGTTAAAATTTTATGTCTCTTTACCCTGCTGCGCCGGACAGACGTTGTATTCCTGTGCTGGCTACCCACGTCGCACGCGCGTGCGATGAAGTTTCATTCTGCAACAAATTTCACGCCATTTACCGCTTATGCCCGGAAGGCTTTTGCCGAAAACATCATGGGCCATATAAAATCTTAACTGGGGTGAAAAATGAAAGTATCGACGCGATTATCTGCTGGATTTGCTTTTTTAATGTTGTTTTTCGTCATTAGCTCTGGGGTTGCACTGAATCATCTGCTTGAAGCCCGAAAAAATATCAACGAAATCGTCAACACTAATCTGAAAAAAGTCACGCTGGCGAATGATGCGGGAACGGCTCTGCGAAATATGCTGGTCGAAGTCAGGAATATGGCCCTGTTTTCTGATCCCAAAGCCATCGAGAATGAATGGGGCCGTTTCGAAGGTCAGAAGGCCGTTTATACACAAAAGCGCGCTGAACTGGCCTCGCTGATTGAAATCAACAAAAACCCCGAAGAGCTCGGCCTGCTTAAAAAAGTGCAGGAAAATGAAAACGCCGCGCTTACCACCCTGGCGACAGCGGCCACAATGGGCAGACAGCGGCAACTGACCGGACTGGCGGACTATCTGACCAATGTTGTCCGCCCGCCCCAGCAAATCCTTATTGGCAGCCTTAATGAACTGACCGAGATGCAGCGGGCTTTTGCAGAGCAAACGGCAGAGAAAAGCAATGACTCTGTCAGCCGCATCATTAAGATCTTTATTTTTCTGGTTCTGGCGTCCCTGATTTCTGGCGCCGTGATCTGTATGTTAATGAGCAGGAAACTGATGGCGCAGTTGGGTGGAGAGCCGGCTCAGGCCCAGCAGCTGGCCGCCGCGATTGCGGCGGGTGATCTGACTACGTCCGTTACGTTACGCCGCCACGACAGGAGCAGTCTGCTCGCTTCTCTGGATACCATGCAGGCAAATCTGCGCGGCCTGGTGTCGCAGATTAAACATGCCTCTACTACTGTTGCTCAGGCCGCCGATGAAATTTCCCAGGGCAATACCGAACTGTCCTCACGCACCGAGCAGCAGGCCGCCGCGCTGCAGGAAACTGCCGCCAGCATGGAGCAACTCACGGCCACGGTGAAAAGCAACAGCGCTGGTGCGCAGCAGACGGCTGAATCCGCGCGCGAAACTGCCCGACTTGCCCGTTCCGGCGAAACGGATATGAATCGCATGTCGGATACCATGAACGCGATTGCCATCAGCGCGACCAAAGTGCGGGACATCACCGCGGTAATAGAAAGCATCGCTTTTCAGACCAATATTCTGGCGCTCAACGCGGCAGTGGAAGCGGCACGCGCCGGAGAAGGCGGACGCGGTTTTGCCGTGGTGGCGGGCGAAGTCCGAACGCTGGCGCAGCGCAGCGCTACCGCAGCCCGCGATATCAAAACGTTAATTGAACAGGCCGTAAGTCAGGTTGAAAGCGGTGTTGCAGTGGCGTCAGGCACGGGCGAAAGCATCATGAAGATTGTCGGCATGGTCGGAGAGCTTGCCAGCGCAATGGACAACCTGTCGCTGGCCTCTTCAGAACAAATGCAGGGTATTTCTCAGGTCAGCGTCGCGGTCAGCCAGATGGACAGCGTGACGCAGAATAACGCAGCACTGGTAGAAGAGTCTTCTTCCGCGTCACAGTCCCTGTCAGTTCAGGCACATGCGCTTCGGGGCATGGTGGAAACCTTCCGGGTCTGATTATCATGACGCGGCGAGACGGTTATTCGCCTGAGGGCAGCAATCCGCCCTCTTTATCGTATCACCACCAGCCCGGATGCCGGGCTTTTTTTCATTTGTATAAACATCGCACTGACCAACAGTGAATATCGGACATGCTGTTATGGTTTTAAGTAAGTGCGGGACCGGGCAGCCACCTTCGCTACCTTCATGTCGCTTACATTCGCCGGGGCCGATGAGCGACCCCGGACATTTTCGTTGTGCTGAGAACATCACACGCAAAGACTACGTTACTTAACCAGATACAGGTCTTTGGTATAGTAGAAACGCAGATGCGATGGCGCGTAGCCGCCTACTTTTGGACTGACCATCTGATTCATAGCGCCGTAAAAGACCGGAATGACTGGTGTATCATTAGCAATAATATCACTGGCTTTTTGATAATCCCGGGTCACGGCATCCGGGCTGGTATCCATGCCTGCGGCTTTTACAGCGGCATCAAAGGCCGGGCTGGCATAACCCGCCGTATTTTGACTGTCGCCGGTACGATAGGTGTTAAGGAAGGTGGATGGTTCGCTGTAATCGGCGCCCCAGGTATAGCGCACCAGATCAAACTGCCCCTGATGCATATTATCCACCATGGTTTTCCACTCCTGGTTTTGCAGGGTGACCCGTGCGCCCAGCACTTTCCCCCACATCGACGCTGCAGCGATCGCGATACGTTGATTATCCTGATTGGTGTTGTAGAGCAGAGTAAAAGTTAAAGGATGGCTGGCGGAATAACCGGCTTCACTGAGCAGCGCTTGGGCTTTTTTCACCCGTTGTTCCTGCGTCCAGCCCGCCCATGCTGGTGCCTTGAGCGTCACCTCCCCCATAGATAAGGGCAGCATAGCCCAGGCCGGTTGCTGGCCCATACCGATGACTTTATCAGCGATAATGGTTTTATCCAGCGCCAGGTTGAGCGCCTGCCGCACACGCACATCCGTAAAGGGCGGCTTGCGGTTATTGATTTGGAAATAGAACACGCTGTATATCGGTGTACTGCGCACCTCTTTTGGCCGTTCTTTTTTCATACGAGAAAAGTCAACGGCTGGAATGTTGTCCGTGATGGTAATGCCGCCCGCAAGATAGCGATTAAGCTCCGCAGACAGATCGTGGATGGGTAAAAAAGTGACCTTGTTAATTACCGTATGTGCGTTATCCCAATAGCGATCGTTACGGACAAGCGTAATTTTTTCATTTACCACCCACTGGTCCAGCTTAAACGCTCCGCTGCTGACCATATTGCCGGGTCGTGACCAGGCCTCTCCAAACTTTTTGACATTATTTGCGCTAATAGGAAACAGGGAAGGATGAGCGACAAACTGCAAAAAATACGACACCGGCTGATCGAGTGTGACCTGAACGGTATGGTCGTCCAGTGCCTTAACTCCCAAACTGTCAGTCGGGCTTTTTCCGCTCGTCACCGCATCCGCATTGAGGATGTGGGCATAGCTGGCAAAAGAGGCATAAGGCGAAGCCGTTTTGGGATCGGTGAGACGACGCCAGCTAAATACGACGTCCTGTGCGGTCAGCGGCGAACCATCGGACCAGGTCAGATCCGGGCGAAGGTGAAAGGTCCAGACTTTGTTATCCGCCGTTTCCCATGAGGCTGCCAGCCCGGGCACCACCTTACCGTCGGGCATAGTCTGCACCAGTCCTTCAAACAGGTCATAAAGGATCGCAAAGGCGTCATTCGTTTCCGCTTTTTCAACATCCAGAGTGGGAGGTTCGTCACCGTTACCGCGCACGATTTCCTGTAAGGGAGCCAGCGTTACTCCCGCTGGCACATTTGCCCCTATGGCGGGAAAGGAGGATAGCAGCCCTGAAAAAATTACCGACCCACACAAATGGGCAACATATGAACGGCTTACTGGCATTCTTCTGACTCCTGTTGGATAAATTATTATGTGACTTTGCGCCAGCACTGCTGCAATTAATGGGCCAGAGGCGAGGCGCTGTACTGCGCCAGTCTGCCCAAGGTCAGGTGGTAAAAAGCGTTATCACTGCACAGTTTTGATGCAAAACGACAAACGGGCTGTGCCGTTTGCCCCGTTGCGATTAACAGAACTTTTACGCTACGCCAGCAACCCTTTTTCACCCGCTTCACACCTCGACACAGCCAAATTGATAGAGTAATGGGACATCAATCTGGAGCCTGTATGAAAAAAGTCATCCTGTTAGTGATTACGTTAGCCAGCGTCTCGGCGCTGTCGGGCTGTGTCTGGCCGTTCTGGGGACCGGGCGGTGGCGGCCCAGGGCATATGGGACCGGGCGGCGGGCCCGGTGGTGGTCCGGGCGGTGGCCCGCACGGCTAAAGAACCCAGGACGGTCTCTTCATGAAGCCGTCCTGCTTCCCTAATCAAAATCATTCTGGCATTCACACCTGTGTTGCCAGATGCGCGCGACAACTGCGAAATACTGCACTGGAACTTAAATTGACAACTCAGCGTATGACACGATCCGCTGGCAGACGAAGTGCGCCGGCCGATAACACGCTGGGCTTACTGATCATCCTGACCGATCGCCTTGGCCGTACGCGGCGCGGACATTTTAATACGCGCGCTAATCTGCTATGACGGGATCCACCCGGCAACCTCATTCACCTTACCCTGCCAGGAGAACAGCAGCTCACGTGGCTGCATCACAGCTCCCGCCACGTCAACACCATTCGCTTTAATCAGTAACTGGTCAGTGAATTTACCCGTTATCGCCTGCCTCGGGAAATCTGCCACATTCAGGAAGTGCGTGAGAATGTACGGCATGACGACCGCCCGGGCAGACGCACGTTACATCACGGTGAGCCTGAATTGGGTTGTTTTTTTGCTCCTCAGAAAAAACCATCTTTATTTCTGTGAAGAGTAATAAAGCATGATAATCTTGATTTTTTTATTTCAAAGAAAATCTCCTGAAAATTGAAATTATATATTCTACAGATGAAAGGTGTGATTAAAAAAAAGCCAGTCACCAGGCTGAGTTTGCTATTTTTAATAGTACAAATAAAATGCCTGACTTTTTTAGCAGGTAAGCTGAAGCCTGCAGAGTAATCGTTTACTTCATCATAAAATCCGTCACTGATCTCCATTTCAATTAAAGCTACCAACAAAAAAAGATAAAACCAGTGCTAATTAAAATAAAAACTCCTCACTAATAAAACAACCGCATTACAAAATAAAAGTTAATATCACACCCGGGACAAAAAACACGTGCCAAAATCAGTAAAATAGATGATTAAGAATAAATCATTAAGCTGTTAAGAATGAAATCAACTCCCTCTCAATGCCATTTTCTATGTCTTTTTTTACAGTATATACTTATTTTCCCACCAGACTTATGATTGTAAGGTGCCATGTGGACACGGTGGAGGTCGATATGAGAAATTTCGGTTTCGTCGTAATAGGTCTGGTTGGTTTTGCTGCATTCAGCGTTGCTTTTTGTGCCCTTTGCCTGACGACATCCGGTGTCATCCATTAGCTGCGCGGGAAATCCACGATATGGCCATTCGTGGCCATTTTGGTCAATATCATAACGCCCTCTACCGGCTCTGCCTTATCTCTTCGTTGCAGAGTCACAGCGCTAAGCGGTATCTGAACGTGCAACGACCTGAAAATTTTAACGGAAGGCCTGCGATGTTCAGGTCAGCGATCTTTGCCCTGCGTCTGACTTCTGCTAACTTTGTTATGAAAACGTTAACTTCAGACAAGGCAAGCTATGAATCAGTATGACAACCTCTGGAATGCTATCGAAACGCGCGTTAAGCAGAACAATGATGCCTCAACGCTGGATATGAGCCATTCCGATAATCTGATGGTTAACCAGGTGAAACAACGCACCGCGCAGATATTTATTCTTGAAATCATTTTGGATAAACATCGTAAACAATTTGGCACGCGTTATTTCCCGTTATCCGGCGAAGAAGCGCTTTATCATTTGATCTTTACGCGCACGAACTGGTTACCGGCACAAATCAGAACCCTTTCACTTTCTGATGCACTTTTTGTCATCGCAGAACTGTTTCGCGATGGCAATCTACAGGAAGGCGTCAGAAACTTTCTGGGCACGCAGGGACTGCGAAATGTCTCTTATCCCCTTGATGAGTTTTCAGACAGAGACTGGGCACCTAAGGAAAACGAGGTACATCTGTCCCTTCCCTGAGACAAACGTAACAGGATGCCGTAGGTGATATCACTGTGCCTGTGAGACTATCCCAGGCACAGTTGGCGCTAAAGAAAAAATGTCCTGGCCATCAAGCCGATAAAGTTGATAGCTTTCTTCTTTATCTGCTGGTCTTTCTCCCTGCCAGACAAGCGTGCCATCCACAAATTCCTGCGGATGCTTTTTATCGTGCTGTACCAGAAGCCAGTGACAGCGAAAGGCACCTCTGTGCTTTCCTTCCCTTAGCGTGACTAAGCCGTCGTAATACTCCAGTAACGCGCGCTGTGGCTCGCCAAGGTGCCGACTGGCTACGCACTCATCTTTAGGCAGCCAGGCTCGCATCGGGATAAAGACGTCTGAATAACGCTTCGTATAATCCAGATAAGGCATGCCAAGCGTCATGGCCAACACCCAGCACAGGGTTATACAACTGGTGAAGATATATAAGGGGCTTTGTCGCGCTGCCCGATGGAAAAATACGATGCCACTCATCATCAGGGTAACCAGCAGTGCCACGCTAAACATAAGCGGATGGAACTCAGGCATAAATCCAGGTGCGCCTGGCGCCACCCACTTATTCCATAACGGGACAGGCCAACCGGTTATCAGTATAATCCCCGCGCCCCACATCACCGCAGGAAGCAGACAAAACAGGCCCAGAGACCAGGGCCGCAATTTTTCAGCCCACTCCGCTTTTCGTTGACACGCCCCCGCCGCTAATATTGCCAGTGGCAGCAACAACGGCATGGCATAGAGTTCGCGTGCATCTGCGGCGGCAGACAATGTAGCAAACCCCGCCACAAAAAACGTCAACAGGACTTTGACTGCCGGGCTAATGCCGTTTGCCCCGCAGCGCCATAACCACCATACCGCCATAGGAAGCGCTGGAAATGCATACCACGGAAGCAATTTAAGATAAAAGAACGGCTTCGCTTTCGGACCCAGTCTGGCGGTACCGTCAAATCGGCCAAAGTTATTCACCATAAGCCAGGTTGAAAACAGTTTTTCTGAACGCATCCAGAGCGCGTAAAGCCAGGGCGCGACCAGCGGGCAAAAAACCAAAAAAGAAATGGCACAAAAGATGACGTAGCGCCTGTTGCGAAATTCAGTATTGAGCAACGGTAACCCCATTGCCGTTACTCCCAGAATCCCGGGACCCAGTAGCCCCTTTGAGAGAAACATAACGGCAGCGCCCACGCCCAATACAATTCCGCCAGCAACATGGCGTCGAATCCCCAACACGAAACCATAAATGCCGATGGCGCCTCCCGCCAGTAAGGCCGTATCGGTAATCATCTGGTGCGCCCGAATGGGAAAGCCGACGCAGGCAAAGAGAATAAGAACAGCCCAGCGTCCGGCGCCCTTACCCAGTAACTCTCTGGCAGATAGTGCAATAGCGTAACAGGCGATCAGGATGAAGAAGCCTGTAGTCAGACGCGCTGCATCCGGCTCGCCTAATAACGGACTGAACAGCCGAAGGAAAAACGACGCCACCACAAAATAGAGCGGCGGCTTTTCCATGAAAGGCTCACCTGCCAGCGTAGGCACTACCCAGTCACCGGTCTGCGCGATGTGGCGAATTAACCCAAAGGTATAAGCTTCGTCAGGCTTCCAGGGTTCATGTCCTACCAATCCTGGTAATAACCAGCAGCTAAAAATAATAAAGCATAAAAATAAGGGAATTTGCTGCGCAAGAGGAAAGAGGATCGGAATACGCTGCGTGCGAGTATCGCTGCTGTCTGTGGATGTCAGAGGTATAAATGCATCCGGGGCAGCGGCCCGTGTTGCAGGAAAAATAACCTGAAAATGTTTTGTGTTCACGCGTTGCTCGCTTGTTCTGACTACTTTCAGGTTGAGGGAATGCTTTCTTCAGCCCGTTAGCCTTTAATAGTTCATGCACATTTCCAACCTAATACAGCAGTCTCATTACTATTGTTATGGTAGCGCCTACAGTACCGCTCAGGTAACAAAACTCAACTCAAAACGGTCCGGGTGAAGTACGGAGATTGAATAATGAGTTTTCGGATAAGAACGCGACACTAAACAAGATAAAGAAGGCGAGATAAACGACAAATCAACACTTTACACTTTCGCAAAAAATCCTCTATGCCACATATCTAATGCCACATGGTCGGTAATTGATCATTTCATTCTGTTTACAATTGCGTTCAATACGTTGGTGCTTCTAAAACTACTCAGCTGCCGCACTCACAAGCATCCTGTACAGATCGGGTTATATCTCACCGCATCATCAGTTCCTCTAAGGCTGGCACGTAAGACCATAAGGATGGCTTAAGCAAGAGGAGCGGTTGTCAGAAAGGCAAAAAAGCTGATCTTTGGAAGGTTCTCTCTATAATGCACATTTGTCTGAAAGTCCGGGGTTTATGGAGATCCAGCTGATTTTCACGCCTTTATCTTTTTTTCACCAGAGATTTGTTGCCTTGTGGCTCAGGATGGATAAGATCGGCTAACTTCAAATGGTGGTGATGATGATAACGCTTTTTTCAAAATATTTCTCAGTAGGCATTCTTAACACCTTGATTCATTGGGTGGTTTTTTCAAGCCTCTATGCTACAGGTTCGTCACAAACCCTCGCTAACTTTGGGGGTTTCTGTGTTGCAGTCACTTTTTCATTTTTTGTTAATGCAAAATGGACATTCAGTTCTGAGGCATCGACGATTCGTTACATGATCTACGTGTTATTTATGGGTTCAATCGCCTCTCTTGTCGGTTGGATATCTGATAAAAGTATGCTTCCACCTTTATACACATTAGTAATATTCTCTATGATTAGCCTGATCTGTGGTTTCTTTTATTCTAAATATATCGTGTTCAGAGATTCAAAATGAAGATATCGTTGGTTGTCCCTGTTTATAATGAAGAAGACGCTATTCCTGTTTTTTATAAAACTGTTCGTGATTTTGAGTCATTAAAAAAACATACAGTTGAAATTGTTTTTATAAATGATGGTAGTAAGGATGCAACAGAAGCTATTATCAATGCGCTTGCGGTTTCCGATCCCCTCGTCGTCCCGCTCACTTTTACCCGGAATTTTGGAAAAGAGCCCGCACTTTTCGCGGGACTTGAGCATGCTACAGGGGATGCAGTTATCCCGATTGATGTAGATTTACAAGATCCTGTCAGTGTCATCCCTTTATTGATCGCGAAATGGCAGGATGGTGCTGATATTGTATTGGCAAAGCGCGCCGACCGGTCGACAGATGGAAGACTAAAAAGAAAGACCGCCGAATGGTTTTACAGTCTACACAATAAAATCAGCAACCCTAAGATTGAGGAAAATGTAGGCGATTTTCGTCTGATGTCACGACATGTTGTAGAAAATATAAAAAAGATGCCCGAAAGAAATCTATTTATGAAAGGGATTCTTTCGTGGGTGGGGGGTAAAACCGACGTTGTAGAGTATGTTCGTGCAGAACGCGTTGCTGGCGGTTCGAAGTTTAATAGCTGGAAACTCTGGAATCTGGCTCTCGAAGGCATAACCAGCTTTTCAACATTTCCACTCCGTATGTGGACCTACATCGGTTTGATCGTTGCTGGATTATCCTTCTTTTATGGTGCCTGGATGATTCTGGATAAAATGCTGTTTGGCAATAATGTACCAGGCTATCCTTCAATTCTGGTATCAATACTCTTCCTCGGCGGCGTTCAGTTAATCGGTATTGGCGTTCTGGGTGAATATATTGGCAGAATATACATTGAATGTAAGAACCGACCGCGTTATATACTAAAAAAGTAAATGGAATTTTAAATGATGTTTAGAGATGATAAAAAAATGCTGGCAATCTATTCCGCTTTAGCGTTTATTTTTATTTACCCTTTAATACAGGCAGGTGTTTTTTACAGAGATGATTTAGACAGAGCTATCACCGGGCAATACGGTTGGCGTGGATTAGGTCGCCCGATGGCCGATATAATCATGAAAATTTTGTCTGCGAGCGGCCATTCTAACCTCGATCTTTTTCCATTTACGATGATTGCATCATCAGTATTCATTGGAGGTGCATCACTGATGCTGGCTAAGCACCTGTTACGATACGATGTTCCTCATGTAAATCTGGTTGCTGCACTTCTGATTTTCAATCCCTTTTTTTTACAAAATATGGCCTACAGGTATGATTGTTTGGGAATGGCAATCGCCTTTTTTCTTGCGGTTACAGCCTACACTTACACTACTGTTAGCAGTATTCGTGGACGCTCCGTTAAAGTCATATCAGGTGTGCTGTCGCTGACCTTATATCAACCCTGCGTAAATATTTTTATCGCGCTTCTTGCCGTTGATATTGTCATATTAGCTGTTAAAAACGAATTAAACTTAGCTAAATTAACCAAGCTTATATTTAATAAAGCAATATTATTTATTTCCTTTGTTATTTTGTATATGCTTTTTTTCTCATCTAAGAACAACTCGCGCGGAGAACTTATTCCACCAAATAGAGAAGGAATGAATCATCTTTTCAATACAATATCTTCACTTAAAGATCTCGTCACTTCCTATTTTCACGGCCCCGTTTATATTTACTTCCTGATTCCAGTCGTAATAACACTCTTCGTTATTTTTTTTAGACATCGCCAAAATAAAAACAAAATCCTTCCTTTAGCAGGGTACTTTTTCATTGCAGCATTGATCTTTCTTGCTTCGTTAATGGGTCCTACAATTTTTCTTAAGGATGCTCCGGTAGCACCTCGGGCTATAACATCTTTCTCAGCTATTTTAATCGTGATTGCTATTCCTGCCGTATATTTCTTACCTCGGATGAAATACATCTCGCTAATACCAGTGATCACTTGCTTCGCTTTTAGCGCTCAATTAAGTAGCGCTCTGAAATCTCAGCGGGAATATGAAGAATTCGTTTTCAATATGGTTGCTCAGAAAATTATAAGCTATAAAGATATCGATACTGTACGTACGGTTGGCCAGGTCAATATTGATGAAAGAGCAAAATTATTAGAAAAAAACAAACCACTTATACGCTACTTTCTCAGCCCTGCGTCCGAGTTTTTAGCATCTTTCCAGCTAATTAATAAGGGGCTGACTCAAACTAAGCATGGGTATGGCGAGGAAAACGATAATCGCCAGCAACTCCAGAAAATGCTTAAAGAGGGGATAATACCTGTTGTGTCTAATTCGGCTTATTCTCTTTATATTGAAAAAAACACCGCCCTTGTAAAACTGGGAAGTTCCGATATTGATTTCTGATATCTCATTGCTCTCTTCATAATATATTGTGTTATGAAGAGAGCATCCATGCTTTACATGTTACATTATAAACACTCATAACTATTTATCCTCAAAGCATTTCATACAGACCAACTTAAAAGTTAGATTTCTCTTCAGGCATTATTTTTCTTTAAAATAAAAAGACTGGGAAAGATTACGACAACGCTGATATGATTGTGCGGTATTCAGGCAGGATATGTTAAATCAGAGTACAGGGCATTTAACCTGCTAAAAAATTGAACCAGCGTCTTTTATGCTTAAACGAAGGTTTCGGCATGAGAGACTGGCCCCCCGGAATGCCGGAAGATAGCGGAAATTCATTATGGACTGGAAAGTGCTGAGCGATTTGCATACATTTTTTTAAACTCCCCTAAACGAAAAAAGCCCTGTAACGAGCAGGGCTGATAACCATTCAAAAAAATTTATCTATTTCTTATAAAAAGTGTATGATGAGCGCGGAGTATTCCCTGGTGTTGGCTGTGTTAGCCACCCTCACATCAACCTTTGAGGTTTCCGAGGCCACTGGTGGTGTGAGGGTTTCTTTTTTAAATCATAAATTATATTGAACCTTAACCCCCTTCATAACAACTAGACTTTAGATTAAAAAAAACTAAACTAAAGTATAGTTAACGAAGCATTATCACTTTGCAATCAGTTACATAAGCGACAACTATCTCGAGCTAACTTCGGCTTGCACTTGAGTTTTTTGTTCATCACCTTTAATTAACCACACAAACGCCTGAGCAGCATTATGCTCTGCCAGCACGTCGTTTCCAAGCGCCTTCAGACTGACTCCATGCCCCCGGAAAGAATAAAATCATCAGAAAAATTGATATTAACCGAGTTTACTGCGCTGCAAACTGACCCGTTCTGCTCTCCCACGTACAGCACCTGGTGCCAGTTCACCCCTTATCCTGGTTTCACTGAATCCTCTTTCGCCGGACCCATGTATGTTTCATATCGTCGTATAATTGTCATCATCCTGTGATAGGTTCTCTGAGGGGTTATACACGCTCTTCTTAAACGCACTGGAGTTGTTACATGAAAACGACAAAAGCCCACTCTTTAGAACAGGCAAATGAATTACTGTCCAAAGGACTGGCGAAGAATGTTGAGTTGTGTTTTGAATTGACCACGGATGAGTTTTTCAGATTCACCGATCACTGGTGTGATAAAGGGGCAAAAATTCTAAAAAAAGAACACTTTGTCGTTAAACTGAAGCCTTCCGCTTCGGTCTCCGACCCAGAGTAATTCTGTTCTTTGCCTGCTGACTGCGGTCTTAACGATCGAGACGCTAACCGCGTTTTTATACACGCAACGACAGTCAGTAGGTGTTTTTTCCCGGCTTGCTTTTTGAATAGCGCTGGAAATCCCTCCAGTAAAACCGGGTATAGTGCTGCCTGACCCGTCAAAATCCTTATACATCTCAGTTCAGCGTGCCGGTACAGCCCGTAAGCAGTAGCAGAACGACACAAAGCACCACGTTTATCACTCGCGGAGACATTCTGATTGAAGCGAGTAAATTACGGTCTTTTGATACGTGCTTATTGTGACCCGTTTTAGCGAAACGCTGAGACAGCATTAAAATGTCGAATGGCAGTAACAGCATTGCGGGGGTCAGCTTTGGCCGGTTCTCACTCTTTAATGGCTGCATTATGTTTTTCTCCGTCATCGAGTTTAACTGCGAGGTGGCTCACTGACATCTGTCACAACCCCGATAACCCTATATCCGCTAGCGAGTTCTGAATGGGTATACCTTATAGCAATAAGAAAAAAATCGTGAACCAGCGCAATAGTGTTTCCAGTGCTAAATACGGCAACAAGCTTAATCAATTTCACTATGAACGTTACGTGATTAATTCCAAGGGTACTGCATGTCAGCTTATAAAGCATAATTAATGCATGTCTTTTTCTTAGCGCAGCGCTTAAAAAGCTGAAAAAAGACTAACATTATCGTTAAGTATGGTGTGGTAAGTGTAAAACGCTTATTAGACAGCACCATTTTGCTTTGCATCAGGCGCTAAAAATGCTCTTCCAGGGTGCTGTGGATAGCAATCAGCTGTCATTCCTTGCCAACGAAGCCATTTTTTCAGCAGTATTGGTAGTTCAACACCGCACTAGTGAGTATGAACTTAAAAATATGACAAAATGATGGCGAAGACAGTATGTCTGTAGCAAATCGCATCAAATGCAACAGCCAGCCTTTTTCAATGCGCAACCTTCAAACCGTCATTAATTATTAAAAATAACATTCAAATCAATTATTTATCGATAGATAAATTAACATACAAAAATCAGATGTGAAGTTAAACCTTCGTAAATAAAAAGCCTGCGCTTTTAAAATTCTCTCTGGGTATAGACTCCCGTTATATAGTGAAGGAAGATTTAAAAGTCACTGCGATGAGCATCCATTATCTGACAGAAAAGACGAACAGCCCAGTAAAGCGTATTGTCATGGACAGGAGCTAATTCTCTGTCGGGCAAATTCACGAAGTACACTGCATAACTTTATCATGTACCGTTTATCGATAACCCATTTCCGTTACTTCTGGAGTCAGGGGCTCTCGGCCTTAGCTTCTTGCTGTACATTATTAAACGAAGAATCAAGACCGTGCTTCTTTATCCAGGCATTAAAAGTATGCGTGACGATATAGAGACATGCTGCTACCATGGAAACAGAATGAGTGCAATCAACGACCTGTTTGTCCGCTTAAATTTCAAACATTTTAGGATAACACTTACCATTCATGGACATATATCTTAACTCATATTAAATAATACTAAGATGTCTGTAAAAACCTATGGCGATTCAATAAATTCTCAGTTATATCTTGAGAAAAAAAATCCATTCCAGCCTCTTTCTGTAATTTTCTTTGAATATTTACACTTACGAGGCTATCAGACATATCTTCGATACGATTTTTACATTAACGTGAGTTGAAAAAAACAGCGCCCTATATAAGTTATAGAAAAATAAAGAGCGCTTGATTTTAATAAAAATTTACCGAAAAATTAATTCTGCCACTTTTCAATAATCACATTAACAGAGCCAGAATCATCCGCACGTTGCCAGTCTTCTAAATACAAGTCAAACCCGCCGCCCTGGGGAAAAGCATGGATAAGAGATGAAGATTGAAGCCCATCATTGTTTAAACCATAATAGCTTACAGAGGCGGTTTTATCTGCAGTTGTTGTACGATCGTAAGTTCTTAATGCGGCAGATTTTGAGTTTGTATTTCCTGCTTGTCCAGTGGCATAATCAATCCCTACCGAAGCCGAATCAATACGGAAACGATAGACTCCAGAAGCCACATTAGTTTCGTAATAAAGATTCCCACCGGGAACCGTATTATTATATCCATCTAAAGAAACAGTTTTATAGGGTTGCCAATCTGCCATAGCTGAAAAAGATGCTATTACAGAAGCAGTTAAGATAGAGGCTTTCAACGTTTTCATCATAGTTTAATTTCCTTAAGTGAGTCAACCAGCCTCTTATATATATCGGTATCTGACTCAGTTGTTAAGGGTATAAACTTTACTGATGAAATACACAACAAAACACCTTTTGGGGCCTAAAATTTTAGCCTGAAGCTTTTATGCGTCATCAAACCGTCAACTCAGAATAATAAAATTCAATTATTTTACGAAATCTGATGTAGACTCATTAAAATTTTATATCAGCAACTTTAAAGTGAGAATAAATTGGCTATATAACCAATTTTCGATGCTGAAAATATGCTCCAGCATCTGACATTGATCTTTTTTTATATAAACCAGAATGCTGAATAAATAATTTGCAAGGAGTAATAGGTGTCCTAAATCACTTGATACAAAGGGCAAAATGAGAGCCATTACCACTCAATTTTTATCACCTCGATTCCAGACGTTCCTTACCCGCTATCGGTTTCGATAGGCCTTTTTTCTTGATAGACTCAGGTTACTTTAAGACCTGTTAACCATGGTTAAAGAAAGGTATTGTTATGAACAATTACGGGAACAGGAAAAGAAAATCAAATTACTTTTCTACGTATGGCAAGCCTTTAGACCAGTCATTTAGTTAATTTTGCTCCATGCATGTCAAAGTTATATACCAAAGATGCGCTTGTCCGTCTGAATTTTCAGTAAGAAGTTCGGACCATAACCGCTTGCAGTCTTTAGCTTTTGGCTCCGTTTAGAGATATATCAAGATACATACCTCCACCATCGGAAAGTTTGTATGACTTTTCCCTGGGCTTCGCAGAGTCGATTTGGCGGGCTGTTAGCTTCATTTGGGGGCATCATTTCCATTGAACCTGTCGATGCCCCCTATCGTGCCCCCATATTGGTTAAGAACGCAATAGGTGACCCTGGACCGAAATGGACCAGTTAAGAGATTTATGTTCTGATTTTTAAGGGAAAAATAGACTTTAAGGGATGTAAACAGAAGAGAAAGTGGCGCGCCCTACAGGATTCGAACCTGTGACCTACGGCTTAGAAGGCCGGTGCTCTATCCAGCTGAGCTAAGGGCGCGGAGAGGTTGGGTCGAATTATACGGTTGAACGCTGTTACGTCAACGTTTTTGCCGCGCCGACGCGGTGAGTGCCCAGGTAATGACCAATTTTCGCTAATGTTTGTCTCGCCAGGCGCTCAGCGACACCAGGTTACTCACCTCGGCGGTTTCACCTTCCAGCTCAACGCCTTGCTGAGTCACGCGCGTATTATACTGCTCGCGTAGCGCATTAAGCTCATGACTATCCGGTTCCAGCTGGCGCAAAAAGCCCAACGCCAGCAACAACTGCTGGCGGGAAATCGTCGCGGTAAAGCCTGCCCGGCTGAGTGCGCCGTGCCAGCGCCAGAGATTTTCATCGCTGCCATCGACAATCATCACCTGCCAGATTACCAGCACTGCCGCACCATTATTCAGATGTGCTTCATTATCACCGCTGATGTAGTCAGTAAACTCTTTTGCCGCCTCCTTTCCCATCAGGGAAAGCATGGATTCGATATGAACCGGCGGGAGTTGTAGACGCTTACTGAGCGCCTGCGCGGCATGGCGTGAACCGGCGGTCAGCAGCTGGAAGCCTATAACAAACACGACAACTAAAGTGGCGATTATTAACCAAATCATTACGTCTTCCCTTCATTTCTCTGTCTGGCATCATAAGCGTTAACCCATACTTTCGTCACGGCGAAATGTCGGTAACCACACTGTGGTCAGAATCTCTACCTGACAGCCGGACGTGCTTCTGACAAAATAGGCGCCATTCCCGATTCAAACTCAACACAGTGGATTTACGCTCTGATGGCAGCAAAAATTATTGACGGTAAAACGATTGCGCAGCAGGTACGGCTTGAGGTTGCAGAAAAAGTGAAACAACGCCTGGCCGCCGGTAAACGTGCACCGGGTCTGGCCGTAGTTTTGGTAGGTGGGAACCCTGCCTCACAGATTTATGTCGGCAGCAAACGCCGCGCCTGTGAAGAAGTCGGCTTTATCTCCCGCTCTTACGATCTGCCCGACACCACCAGTGAAGCGGAATTGCTGCAGCTGATTGATACTCTTAACAGCGACAACACGATCGATGGCATTCTGGTGCAGCTGCCTTTGCCAGCCGGCATTGATAACGTCAAAGTGCTTGAGCGCATCACGCCCGATAAAGATGTTGATGGTTTCCATCCCTATAACGTTGGTCGCCTGTGCCAGCGTGCGCCAAAACTGCGCCCGTGCACCCCGCGCGGCATTGTGACACTGCTGGAGCGCTACAACATTGATGCTTACGGGCTCAATGCGGTGGTTGTCGGTGCATCAAACATTGTGGGCCGTCCCATGAGCATGGAACTGCTGTTAGCCGGCTGCACAACCACCGTCACGCACCGTTTTACCCGCGATCTGCGCCACCATGTTGAACACGCCGATCTGCTGATTGTCGCGGTCGGTAAACCCCATTTTATTCCGGGCGACTGGATTAAACCGGGCGCAATCGTCATCGATGTCGGTATTAACCGTCTTGAAAGCGGCAAAGTGGTCGGGGATGTGGATTATGAGGCTGCCTTTGAACGTGCTTCTTATATCACCCCGGTTCCGGGTGGCGTAGGGCCAATGACCGTGGCGACACTTATTCAAAATACCTTGCAGGCATGCGAAGCGTTTCATGATGGGGAGCAGGCATAATGGCTACGTTTTCTTTGGGGAAATTTCCCCACGTTGATCTCTGCGATCTGCTGAAACTTGAAGGCTGGGTAGAAAGCGGTGCACAGGCTAAAGTGGCGATCGGTGACGGCGAGGTGCGGGTCGATGGCGAAGTCGAAACCCGTAAGCGCTGCAAAATCTTTCAGGGGCAAACGGTCGAGTTTGCCGGGCAGCGCGTTACCGTTGTTGCCTGATCCGCTGGTGCCCCAGACGGGGCACCTTAAATCCGCGCCTCTCCCACTATCCGCGTCTCACCGTTAACCTGCTCCAGTGCAATGTGACTGACCTCTGCATGTTGTGCAATCAGCGTCGCCAGCCGGGGCGAATGGCTGGTGATCCATAACTGACTGAACTGACTGGCCTCGGCAATCAGGGCGGCAAGGGCAGGCAGTAAATCCTCATGCAGGCTGTTCTCAGGCTCGTTCAGCGCCATAAAGGCAGGCGGGCGCGGGCTGAGCAGCGCCACGACCAGGCAGAGGAAGCGCAGCGTACCATCGGAAAATTCGGCGCTTTCCAGCGGGCGCAAAATGCCCTGGCGCTGCATCAGCATCTGAAAACGTCCGTTCTGCACATCCACCTGAAACTCAGTGTCCGGGAAGGCTGTTTTCATCACTTTATACAACAGTTCATGATGCCCACGTTCCACTATCGTTGCCCATGCTGCGGCAAGATTACTGCCATCATGGGCCAGAACGGGTGCGCGCACGCCAATCTGCGGCGAACGAATCGGTGAACCTGGCCAGACGGCAAACTCATGATAAAAGCGCCATGCTTTCAGGCGTTCACGCATCCGGGAAAGTTCGGGATAGCGGTGCGGCTCACCCAGCTGTCCAAACAGGGATTCTTCAGGATGCAGTACGCCAGCATAACTGACGCGCTCTCCGTCGATGTTATGCAGAAAGGCGGTCTGATTAGTGCGCTGCATAATGCAGGAAGACGGTCGGCGCTGCTGGCCACTCAGCCAGATGCGTTCTTCTTTAACCAGCGGATCCAGGTTAAACAGGCTGGTTGATAGCGGTTCAGGAAAACCGGTTTCCAGCTGGTAATCCATATCATCCATCGTCACGGCCAGGATGAGCCGCTTAGGATCATGTCGGCGGTCGCCACGGCGCAATCCGCCCGCCCACATCACTTTTTGCACCCCGCCCTCTTCGGCCAGCGCCAGAGCAAGCCGTCCGTTAGCCGCCTCGTGCAGCAGCCGCACCGCTTTATAAAGATTGGATTTACCACAGCCGTTGGGACCGCTCACCACGTTGAGCGGGTGCAGCGGAAGCGTGAGATCGCGTACCGAACGGAAACCGCGAATGTGAATCTGCTTTATCGTCATCGACAAAAAAGGGCGATTGCTCGCCCTCTCCTGTGTTGCGTTTTATTTACGTCGCCAGGTGGAACCCTGCGGGCCGTCTTCCACAATCACGCCCAGCGCATTGAGCTTATCGCGTGCCACATCCGCCTGCGCCCAGTCTTTCGCCGCACGCGCATCGGCGCGGGCTTTGACCCAGTGTTCGATTTCAGCCACTTCGTCGTCATTGCCTTGGGCACTGCTTTGCAAAAACACTTCCGGCTCCTGTTGCAGAATCCCCAATACATCGGCGATTTCACGCAGTTTTGCTGCCAGCGCACTGGCGGCCGTCATGTCTTCACCTTTCAGACGATTCACTTCACGCGCCATATCAAACAGCACCGAATAGGCTTCTGGCGTGTTGAAATCGTCGTTCATTGCTTCGCGGAAACGGGCTTCGAACGCCTCGCCACCGCTGGCCGCTACGGTGCGGTCAGTATGACGCAGCGCGGTGTAAAGGCGTTCCAGCGCGGCGCGTGCCTGGTTCAGATTATCTTCACCATAATTTAGCTGGCTGCGATAGTGGCCCGACATCAGAAAGTAACGCACGGTTTCGGCATCATAATGCTGCAGCACATCGCGCACGGTGAAAAAGTTGTTCAGCGACTTCGACATCTTTTCACGGTCAATCATCACCATGCCGGAATGCATCCAGTAATTCACATACGGACCATCGTGGGCACAGGTCGACTGGGCGATTTCGTTTTCATGATGGGGAAACATCAGATCAGAACCGCCACCGTGAATATCAAAGTGCGCACCCAGCTGTTTGCAGTTCATCGCCGAACATTCAATGTGCCAGCCCGGACGACCGTTGCCCCACGGCGATGGCCATGAAGGTTCGTCCGCTTTGGACATTTTCCACAGCACGAAATCCATCGGGTTACGTTTCACGTCGGCAACCTCTACACGCGCACCTGCCTGTAGCTGCTCCAGATCCTGACGCGACAGTGCGCCATAATCAACATCGCTCAGGACATCAAACATGACATCGCCGTTATCTGCGACGTAGGCGTGACCGCGGGCAATCAGCGTTTCCACCAGCGCAATGATGTCAGGAATATGGCGCGTAGCACGCGGCTCCACATCCGGCGGTAAAATCCCCAGCGCATCGAAGTCGCTGTGCATTTCGCCGATCATACGGTTGGTCAGCGTTTCGATGCTCTCGCCGTTCTCATTGGCTCGTTTGATGATTTTGTCATCAATGTCGGTAATGTTGCGCACATAATTGACGTCATAACCGACGTAGCGCAGATAGCGCGAAACCACGTCGAAGGCCACAAACGTGCGCCCGTGCCCAATGTGACAGAGGTCATACACCGTGATGCCGCAGACATACATGCCGATTTTGCCAGCATGAATAGGGGTGAATTCCTCTTTTTGTCGACTCAGGGTGTTGTAAATCTTCAGCATTGGGGGTTTCCGTAGTGAGGCGTGCGTAACGCACCGTTTTGAGTATCCTGTTATTGTGCCGTATTTTTATCTGTCACGCGACGCAAAGCAAGCCAACTGCGCTGCCTGGCTGACGTATTATCGGAAATTATGATATAAGAACGTTCGAGAAAAAGGCGTGTGCGCTTAAAAGCACACCCTATGCTACTGACGACAACCTTTACAGGACGAAAAAAATGGTAACTTTCCAGACTAACCATGGCGATATCGTGATCAAGACCTTCGATGACAAAGCGCCCGCAACCGTAAAGAACTTCCTGGATTACTGCCGTGAAGGTTTCTACGACAACACCATTTTCCACCGTGTGATTAACGGCTTTATGATTCAGGGCGGCGGTTTTGAGCCTGGCATGAAGCAGAAAGCCACCAAAGAAGAGATCCGTAACGAAGCCAACAACGGTCTGAAAAACACCAAAGGCACGCTGGCCATGGCCCGTACCTCTGCGCCGCACTCTGCGACCGCACAGTTCTTCATCAACGTGGCGGACAACGATTTCCTGAACTTCCGTGACGAAAGCCTGCAGGGCTGGGGTTACTGTGTATTTGCTGAAGTGGTTGAAGGGATGGACGTGGTAGAGAAAATCAAAGCGGTTTCAACTGGTCGCAGCGGTATGCATCAGGACGTACCGAAAGATGACGTCATCATTCAGAAAGTGACCGTTAGCGAGTAATGTCGCGCACGCTGTTTATCGCAGATCTCCATCTGTGTCAGGAAGAACCGGCGATTACCGCCGGTTTTCTGCATTTTTTGCAGCGCGAAGCGCCTCACTGCGACGCGCTTTATATTCTGGGCGATCTGTTCGAAGCCTGGATCGGTGATGACGATCCGAATCCGCTGCATCAACAGGTTGCCAGCGCCCTTCATGCCCTGCCCGTGCCGGTCTTTTTTATTCACGGCAACCGCGATTTTCTGATCGGCAAACGCTTTGCCCGCACCAGCGGCATGATCTTATTGCCCGAGGAGCAGGTTCTGACGCTTTATGGTCACCGACTTCTGATCATGCATGGCGATACGTTGTGCACCGACGATGCGGGTTATCTGCAGTTCCGGGCGAAAGTGCATAATCCCTGGATTCAACGTCTGTTCCTGACGCTGCCGCTGTTTATTCGTAAACGGATTGCGGCACGGATGCGCGCCAACAGTAAACAGGCCAACCAGCATAAGTCGCTGGAGATTATGGATGTCAATCAACAGGCCGTGGTCGATGCGATGGTACGTCAGCAGGTGCCTTTACTGATTCATGGTCATACGCACCGCCCCGCCATCCATGATGTGTCGCTGAACGGAGCCCCCGCACAGCGCGCGGTATTGGGTGCCTGGCACAGCCGGGGATCAATGATCCAACTGGATGCAAACGGCATTCAGCTCATCGACTTCGATTTTTAGTCGTCCGGTGAAATCGCGTTGCACATCTGCGCTGAGGCCCGTCGAGCGGCGCAAGGTACCCGGGGACTGTGCGAACGGACGGCAGGTCAGCATAGTGAAACGCGTTCACGCCCTGCCGCCTGCCTTCCCCGCTCTGCAGTGAGCTGAGTTGACTCACTCAGGCCGTATGCATTCCTGATGCGATAAGCTTATCGTCTGACGCTAACCCGCCCGACGCAACCGTTTTCCTTGCGCCTTTCTCATGGTATTCTCTGTGCCCTTCAAAACCTGTCCGCCTGGTCAGGTGTGTTTTTATTCACAGGAGTTGACCGCATGTCGTCGAATGCCGCCCCGGCCCGCATCGCAGTTGTTATGGGTTCCAAAAGTGACTGGTCCACCATGCAGTTCGCTGCGGAAATCCTTACCAGCCTGGACGTGCCCTTCCATGTGGAAGTGGTGTCAGCGCACCGTACCCCGGATAAACTGTTTAGCTTTGCGGAAACCGCAGCGGACTACGGTTTTCAGGTGATTATTGCCGGTGCCGGTGGCGCGGCGCATTTGCCAGGGATGCTGGCTGCCAAGACTCTGCTGCCGGTACTCGGTGTGCCGGTACAGAGCGCCGCGCTGAGCGGCGTCGACAGCCTCTACTCGATTGTACAAATGCCACGCGGCATTCCGGTCGGCACGCTGGCCATTGGCAAAGCGGGCGCCGCTAACGCAGCCCTGCTGGCGGCGCAGATTCTGGCGATTCATGACAGCGCGCTGGCGTCACGTCTGGCCGCCTGGCGTCAGTCACAGACCGATGAGGTACTGGACAATCCGGACCCGCGGGAGGAAGCATGAAGCCGGTTTGCGTACTGGGTAACGGACAGCTTGGCCGTATGTTACGTCAGGCGGGCGAGCCTATGGGCATTGCCGTGCATCCGGTTGGTCTGGATGCCGACCCCGCTACCCTGCCTATCGCCGGGAGCGTGATTACGGCTGAGATCGAACGCTGGCCCGAGACGGCACTGACGCGCGAACTCGCGAGCCACCCGGCCTTTGTGAATCGCGATATCTTCCCGCGGCTGGCCGACCGTCTGACGCAAAAACAGCTGCTGGATCAGCTCAGTCTGGCGACTGCCCCCTGGCAACTGCTGGCGGATAAAGGTGAATGGCCGCACGTTTTCAAAACGTTGGGCGAACTGGCTATTGTTAAGCGCCGCACGGGCGGTTATGACGGTCGTGGCCAATGGCGGTTACGTGCCGGTGAAACCGATACGTTACCCGACGACTGTTATGGTGAATGCATTGTCGAACAAGGCATTAACTTCTCGGGGGAAGTGTCGCTGGTCGGCGCGCGCGGCCATGATGGCAGCACCGTATTTTATCCGCTGACACATAATCTGCATGAAGAAGGCATTCTGCGTACCAGCGTTGCGTTCCCGCAGGCAGATGCCGCGCAGCAACAGCAGGCTGAGGCGATGTTAAGCGCCATCCTGCACGAGCTGAACTACGTCGGCGTCATGGCCATGGAATGCTTTGTCACGCCGCAGGGATTGCTGATTAACGAACTGGCGCCTCGCGTTCACAACAGCGGGCACTGGACTCAGAACGGGGCCTCAATCAGTCAGTTTGAACTTCACCTGCGCGCTATTCTGGGTCTGGCTCTGCCACAGCCCGTGGTCATTGCGCCCTCAGTGATGGTTAACCTGATTGGCACAGCGTTAAATACTGACTGGCTCCAGCAGCCGCTGGTGCATTTGCACTGGTACGACAAAGCGGTGCGTGAAGGACGCAAAGTCGGTCACCTCAACCTGACCGACAGCGACCAGAGCCGTCTCGCTGCCGCCTTGCAGGCCTTGTTGCCGCTGTTACCTGCCGGGTATGCCAGCGGTATTCGCTGGGCAGCAGCCAAGCTGTAAATCTGTTCACGACCGGGCGCAGTATCATCGCGCCCGGTCGGTTTTACGTCGCGTCAAACGTCCTGAACAACGCATTGCCTTTCAACAAACGCACGCCCAGCCAGCCACCACAGAGCGACAGTAAGAGCGCGCCGCCCAGCGGTAAGGCCAGCCACAATGTCCAGTCGGGTTGCCACGGAAAATCAAAGATTTTACGCTGCAATGCCCAGAGTGCGGCCTCAGCACCGAGCGCCGCCGCAATGCCCGAGACGACGCCAATCAGCGCAAATTCACACCACAACGTAGTGCGCAGCAGACGTTTGCCCGCGCCCAGCGTGCGATAGACGACCAGTTCCTGTCGGCGCTGGCGCATCCCCACCTGAATCTGCGCCATGAGCAGCAATACACCGCAGGCCGTGACCAGCACTACCATGATTTCCAGTGCCTGGCTGACCTGGGTCAGAACCTGTCCAATCTGACGCAGGATACTGCCGATATCCAGCAGACTCAGCGTGGGAAATGTGCGGTTAAGCTGCGCCAGTAATGCGGCACGGTTGTCCAGACGGAAACTGGTCAGCCAGGTCAGCGGCTGGCTGTCCAGCGCGCCGGGGGGAAAAATAAAGAAGAAATTGGGGCGCAGGCTTTCCCAGTCCACTTTTCGCAGACTGGTGATTTTGGCGCTGAACCGCTGCGTATCGCCCTCAAAGGTCAAACTGTCGCCCGGTTTTACCCCCAGGCGATCGGCCAGCGCCACCTCCATGGACACTTCTCCGGCTTTCGGCGGCCAGCTCCCCGCGACAAGCGGATTATGATCGGGAAGCGTTGCCAGCGCAGTCAGATTCAGTTCGCGGTTCAGCGCGTTGTCCCGTGCGGGATCGGCAGGCTGACCGTTAATCTCACTCAGGCGCATGCGCGCAATCGGGTAAAAGGTTTCAGGTTTAACCTGATGCGACTGCAGAAACTCACGCACCTGCGGAATCTGCTCCGCCGTGATGTTGAGCAGGAAAAAGTTCGGGCTGTCTGCGGGCAACTGCTGCTGCCAGCGATCCAGCAGATCACCCCGCATCACCAGCAGCAACGCCAGTAACATAAACGACAGGGAAAAGGCGGCAAGCTGACTCAGCGTCATAGCAGGCTGACGCAGTAAACGATTAATGGCAAGCCGCAGCGCCAGATTACGTACGGACAAACGACGCAGAAGCAGTAATGTGCCCCAGCCGAGCAGGGCCAGCAGCCCTGCCAGCACCATTACGCCCGCCAGCAGTGCCCAGAGCATTTTGCCGCCGCCGACCAGTACCGCCAGCAGCGCCACCACCAGTAAGCCCATCGCGGGCAGATAGATTTTCAGCGGCCAGACGGCGGCAACGGCATCGCGTCGCAACACGCGTAACGGCTGTGTCGCCAGCAGCAAGCGGTAAGGACGTAATCCCACCAGCAGGGAAATCATAAACAGCGAACCGATCGCCCACACCCACGGCCACAGGCTGGCCGCTGGCAGAGACGCCGGCAGCACCGGTTTCAACATCGCCATCAGGATGGCTTCAACCACCTGACCGACTGCGCCACCGGCCAGGGCGGCCAGCAGCAACACCGCCAGCCACTGACCGATGATCAATCGTTGTAACGCGCCGCGCGTGGCACCCAGCGTTTTCAGCACGGCCACCAGATCGTAGCGGCTGCGGCAGTAGTGACTCATGGCGACCGCCACCGCGGCAATGGCGAGCATCAGCGTTAACAGAGCAGATAACAGCAAAAACTGCTGGGCACGCTGCATGGAGCGGCCCAGCGCGTCTTCCGAATTTTCAATACTGATCCAGCGCTGCCCGGTTTTAATCTGTGGCGTTATCCAGCGGTCATACGTGTCCAGTTGCTGAGGCTTGCCTGCGAATTTGTAGCGCCAGGTGAGGCGACTGCCGGGCTGGATGGCGCCGGTTTTATCCGCGTCAGCCAGGTTAATCAGTAAACGCGGGGCCATCTCAAACGGATTAAAACCGCCATCTGGCTCCTGGATAACCTCACCCGTAATACGTAGCGTGGTATCGCCCACGTCCAGTTCATCGCCGACGTGCAGATTAAGCAGTGCCATTAAACGCGGCGCGGCCAGCGCGGTACCGGGCTGGGGCTTCAGGCCTGGCGGCTGCGTTTTCAGCTCACCAAACATCGGATAAGTGTTTTCTACGGCTTTCACCGCAGCCAACTGCGGTGTCTGACCGGCAAAAGTCATGGTCATAAAGCTTAACTGTCGGCTGACTGACAACCCCGTTTCGCGGGCTTTATCCAGCCATGCCGTCGGCGCCGCCGTGCTGCTGCGCAACGTGCGATCGCCCGCCATAAAATCCCGGCTCTGCTGGCTCAGCCCCTTTTCCATGCGATCGCTAATCGATCCCAGCGCCAGCACACAGGCGACAGCCAGCGTTAACGCCAGCCAGACGATCAATAATGAGGGCGAGCGCCACTCACGCCAGAACCACCGCCAGATCATTGTTCCTCCCATAATTTTCCCTCGCGCAGACGCAAACGGCGGTCACAACGCGCCGCCAGCTGCGCATCGTGGGTAACCAGAATTAACGTCGTTGCAAAATCGCGATTGAGGGAAAATAACAGGTCGGCAATGCGATCGCCGGTATGGCGATCCAGATTGCCTGTGGGTTCATCGGCAAACAGCAGCCCCGGACGGCCGCTGAACGCCCGCGCCAGCGCAACGCGTTGTTGTTCGCCGCCGGATAACTGCGCAGGCAGATGCTGTAAACGCCCGGCCAGGCCTAACTGCGTCAGGAGATCGCGCGCCTGGTCGCGGCTCTGCCGATCGCTCTCACCGCGCAGCAGTGCAGGTAACTGGACGTTTTCCAGCGCGTTGAGCGTGGGCACCAGCATAAATGACTGGAACACGAACCCGACCTGCTTCGCGCGCAACGCGGCACGCTGTTCTTCGTTCATGTGATGTAACGGCTGCCCCAACAGATGCACTTCACCTTCGCTGCCGTCATCCAGCCCGGCCAGAATGCCCAGCAAGGTAGATTTACCGGATCCTGACTCGCCAATCAGGGCTATCGTTTCTGCTGGTTTGACAACTAACTCAACTCCGGTAAGGATGGTTAACTGATGCTCTCCCTGACCCACGGACTTAGTAAGATGATGAACTTTAAGAATGTTTTCCGCTGGCATTATCCTTTCCTGTTATTGTGCTGTCTGTTGGTGTCCCGTCTTGCTGCGGCCGATACGTTGCTGGTGCTGGGTGACAGCCTGAGCGCAGGCTATCAAATGTCAGCCAGTCAGGCCTGGCCCAGCCTGCTGAATAAACAGTGGCAGCAGCAGCCCAGCGTCGTGAATGCCAGTATCAGTGGCGATACCGCCGCACAAGGGCTGGCACGCTTACCTGCCCTATTAAAACAACATCAGCCGCAGTGGGTGTTAATCGAACTGGGCGGTAATGACGGTCTGCGCGGCTTTCCTCCCAAAGACGTGGCGCAAACGCTGGGCACCATCATCGATCAGGTGAAAGCCGCAAAGGCAAAACCGATTCTGATGCAGATACGTTTACCCGCGAACTATGGCCGCCGTTATACTGATGCCTTCCGCGATATTTATCCGCAACTGGCAAAACAGTACGACATTGCTTTAGTGCCCTTTTTTATGGAGCAGGTTTATTTGAAACCGGAATGGATGCAGCAGGATGGGATTCACCCCAATCCTGATGCCCAACCGTTTATCGCCGACCTGATGGCAAAAGAGCTGGCTCCCTTAGTTAAGCAGTAGTTGTGCAAAAAAGGTAACGCATGCAAAAAACCATTTTGATAACGGGCTGCTCCAGCGGGATTGGTCTGGTCGCCGCCAAAGATCTGCTGGCACGCGGCTATCACGTCATCGCAGCCTGTCGTAAAGCCGACGATGTCGCACGGATGGACAGCCTGGGATTCACAGGGCTGCAACTGGATCTGGACGATCCTGACAGCGTTGATCGCGCTGCCGACAGGGTACTGGCGCTGACGCATGGCCGACTGTTTGCGCTGTTTAACAATGCGGGATTTGGCACCTATGGTCCCTTAAATACCCTGACGCGCCAGCAACTGGAAAAGCAGTTTTCCAGCAATGTGTTCGGCACTCATCAGCTCACCCTGCGCCTGCTCCCGGCCTTAAAGGCCTGGGGCAATGCCCGAATCATTAATACCAGCTCGGTGCTGGGCATTATTTCGACGCCGGGCCGCGGCGCTTATGCGGCCAGTAAATACGCGCTGGAAGCCTGGAGCGACGCGTTACGTATGGAACTGCATACCAGTGGCGTGCGTGTCAGTTTAATCGAACCGGGCCCCATTCATACCCGCTTCACGGATAATGTTACTCAGGGCGAGCAGGATAATCCGGTGCAAAATCCGGCCCTTGCGGCACGTTTTACATTACCACCTGAGGCCATTTTACCCAAACTGCGCCACGCACTGGAGAGCAACCATCCTCGCCTGCGTTATCCGGTGACGCTGGTCGCGCATATCATGAGCCTGTTGAAACGTCTGCTGCCTGGCTGGATACTGGATCGCATAATTCGCAGTCAGTGAGGCGAATCCGCGAATACAACTTGAAGCCGGGTCGGTCGGCCCCATATTCTTTAAACATTTTCTGCAAAGAGACTTAGTCATGTCACCACACGCTTCGATTATCGACATTAACGAATCCAACCTGCATCAGACCCTTGAGCAGTCAATGCAGATTCCGGTGCTGTTCTACTTTTGGTCGGATCGCAGCCAACACTGTCAGGAACTGACGCCACTGCTGGAACGCCTGGCGCAGGAATATGCAGGCCAGTTTATTCTTGCCAGACTGGATTGTGACAAGGAACAACGGGTTGCCTCACAGTTTGGGTTACGCTCCATTCCCACGGTTTACCTGTTCCAGAATGGCCAGCCCGTCGATGGCTTCCAGGGGCCGCAGCCAGAAGAGGCCGTGCGCGCCCTGCTGGAAAAAGTGCTGCCGCGCGAAGAAGAGCTAAAAGCCCAACAGGCGATGGCGCTGATGCAGGAAGGCAAACCGCTGGACGCGCTGCCGCTGCTGAAAGACGCCTGGCAGCTCAGTAATAAAGACAGCGAAATCGGCTTTCTGCTGGCAGAAGTGCTGATTACGTTAAATCGTAGCGACGAAGCTGAAACCGTATTAAAGGCCGTTCCCCTGCAGGATCAGGACACCCGTTATCAAAGCCTGGTCGCGCAGATCGACCTGCTGAAACAGGCCGCTGACACGCCAGAAATTCAGCAGTTGCAGTCGCAGCTGGAAAGTGATCCGGACAACGCCGAACTGGCAACCAAACTGTCGCTTCAGCTGCATCAGGTCGGACGCAATGAAGAAGCGCTGGAACTGCTCTTCAGCTTTATCAAGCGCGATCTGAATGCTGCAGATGGCCAGGCGCGTAAAATGTTGCAGGAGATTCTGGCTGCATTAGGCACCGGCGACGCCCTCGCTGCGCGCTACCGCCGCCAGCTTTACTCCCTGCTTTACTGAGGTAAGCAGAAAACGGGCCGAACGACTTGGCCCGTCACGCTGACAACCCGGAGGTTATATGTTCACGGTTATTCCCGTTCTTATTCTGGTCGCACTGGTCATTGTCTGGTCCGGCGTGAAAATTGTGCCGCAAGGTTACCAGTGGACAGTTGAACGCTTTGGTCGTTATACCCGTACACTGCAGCCCGGCCTGAGTCTGGTCGTGCCTTTCATGGATCGTATCGGGCATAAGATCAACATGATGGAACGGGTGCTGGATATTCCCTCCCAGGAGATCATCTCCAAAGATAATGCGAACGTGACCATCGACGCCGTCTGTTTTGTTCAGGCTATCGATCCGGCACGGGCTGCCTATGAAGTCAGTAATCTTGAACTGGCTATCCTCAATCTCACTATGACCAATATGCGCACCGTGCTGGGCAGCATGGAACTTGACGAGATGCTGTCCCAGCGTGACAGCATTAATACGCGCCTGCTGCATATTCTGGATGAAGCCACCAATCCCTGGGGCGTAAAAATCACCCGTATCGAAATCCGCGATGTCCGGCCGCCGCAAGAGCTGATCGGTGCTATGAATGCGCAAATGAAGGCCGAACGTACCAAACGTGCCGATATTTTAACGGCGGAGGGCGTGCGTCAGGCAGAGATTTTGCGCGCGGAGGGAGAGAAACAGGCCCAGATTTTGAAAGCGGAAGGGGAAAGAACGTCAGCTTTCCTTCAGGCAGAAGCGCGTGAGCGCCAGGCCGAAGCGGAAGCCCGTGCGACAAAAATGGTGTCGGACGCCATTGCCTCAGGCAATATCCAGGCCGTGAACTACTTTGTGGCGCAGAAATATACCGACGCGCTGCAAAAAATTGGCGAATCCAGCAACAGTAAAGTGGTGATGATGCCGCTGGATGCCAGCAGCCTGATGGGCGCCGTTGGCGGTATCAGTGAGTTGTTAAAAGAAACCCGTAGCGAGTCAACGCGCTGATGCTCAGCGAAATTGTGGCGCATCCGCACGGATTCTGGCTGACGCTGGGCGGCTTACTGCTGGCGGCTGAGATGCTGGGTACCAGTGGTTATCTGCTCTGGAGCGGGCTGGCCGCGATGCTGGTTGGCCTTGTAGTCTGGTTTCTCCCCATGAACTGGGCCGCACAAGGGATGCTGTTTGCCCTGTTCACACTGGTCAGCGTATTTTTATGGTCTCGCTGGCTACGCTACCGCGAACGTCAGCAGCAGCCCAGTTCGCTGAACCAGCGCGGCAGCCAGATGATTGGTTTACACCTGACGCTGGAACAGACGCTGCAAAACGGTATCGGACATGTGCGCATCGGTGACAGCAGCTGGCGCGTTCAGGCCGAACACAATTTGCCTGCCGGAACCGAAGTGGTCATCGTGGCCGTTGAAGGCATCACGCTACGTATTCAGCCACGTTTGCCGTCAGCCTGACGGCAGCAACCTGCCAGGTCATTAATGATGGGGCAGTCTGCACTGTCGTTGCCCGGACAGGCTGCCGCCAGCGCCAGCAAACGTGCGCGCATGGCGTGCAACTCTTCAATATGCGCAGCAATCTCATCGGCTTTTTGCAGCGTACGTGCCTTCACATCGGCGCTGTGACGTTCAGGATCGTTAAACAGCGCAACCAGTTCGCGGCATTCATCCAGCGTAAAGCCAACCTGGCGCGCCTGGCGCAGCAGATTCAGCTCATCAAGATGATGCGTATTGTAATGCCGGTAACCATTATCCCCGCGCAACGGGGGCGTCACGACGCCCTTCTCCTCATAAAAACGAATAGCCTTGCTGGTCAGTCCGGTCTTTTTCGCTACGGCACTAATATTCATAATGGGTTCCCTGCCCTTCCCCTTAACAGTTAGCGGGATGATGAAAACAACGTTCGCACGCTGCTGGCTTAATGCTCAGTTTACCTGTTTAGCCTCTGCCTTATCACCCTGGTTTCACTTCACTATGTTGACCCGCTTTCCTGAGAAACTATAGCGCACATCACCCCGTTTCTGAGGTCTGAGCCTGCTCATCGTCAGGCTTCAGGGGCCGCGCGTTGATTCCTGTTTCCCTTATGTTGCTTACGTTGGCAGCTCTTCCTCTGCCCCAGGCTGCCCGTGCACAAGCACGGCACTTAAATAAAATCCATAAAAAACAGCCATATAAATATTGTCAATGCGTAAAAATCTTATAAAATGCCGCCCATTTGTAACTGTTAATCACATAAATTAAGGAGTGATTATGGCTTTAGTCAGCTGCCCGGAGTGTCATAAGGAAGTAAGTGATTCAGCATTACGTTGTCCGTCATGTGCCAAACAGCTCAGAAAACCACGCCGTTCGTTCTTTGGCAAAGTCATCAAATGGACTTTCATCCTGTTTAACATTCTCATGATCTACTGCCTTGTTGCCGGATTAAGTGGAAGCGGCGAGGTGGTCAACAACGCGGCTTCTGATGCGGAAAGAGCGGGTGCTGCGATCGGTGCCGGTTTAGGTGTCATGGCTATTGGCGGCATTTGGGTGATTGGCGACATTATTCTGGGCATACTGGTCCTCTTCACAAGACCGAAGGGTTGATGGACGTCACAGCGGTGTTGTAGAGTATTTTTGCGTTAAATGCGCCAGTGCGTCACCCCGCGATAACGCGTAAAAAACCCTGTATCGTGACCATCATTAACGATTAAGTCTGACAGTGAAGCGGACAGGCCCTGAAGGCGCCCTGCTGCGTAATTCCGGCTAAGGCTCGCCGCTCAGATAATCCGATTCGGGTTAGTTGTCACACAGCTCGTCTGACGCCGAAACGATGCATAAAAGCCCCGCGGATAACCTGGGGCTTTTGCTTTTCCACCCCCACCCGCGACACGGGCTGCACATTTTTTACTCACCCATTCTGGCATTCTGTGCCTTTTAACAGCCTGTATTTGACCTTCCCCTTGATGGAAGGTTTATCCTTAGTCACAGTCACTTCTGACTACTCACTCCGCCACACCAACCAAGGAGTCAACGATGTCAAATACGGTTATCCTGGCACTGGAAGGATTATCCTGCGGCCATTGCGTTAAACGCGTAAAAGAGGCGCTTGAGCAGCGCGACGATGTTGAACAGGCCGAGGTCACCCAACAGGAAGCCAGCATTTCTGGCAGCGCCGAGGTCACTTCGCTCATCGCCACTGTCGAACAGGCGGGCTATCATGCAACGCTGAAACCTGAAGGCGCGCGCCCAAAGCCTGAGCCGTTGACAGCATCAGAGCCGCCGCCGGAGGCGCTGACAACGGAGTCCTCTTCTCTGCCGGCAACCGAAGCATTGCCTGCTCACGTCCTGCTTATTGACGGCATGAGCTGTGCCAGTTGCGTCAGCCGGGTTGAAAAAGCCCTTGAACAGGTTGCCGGTGTACAGCAGGCACGCGTTAATCTTGCCGAGCGAAGCGCGCTGGTTATGGGCCATGTTGAGCCACAGCAGCTGGTCGCTGCCGTGGATGCGGCCGGTTACGGTGCGGAAGTGGTTGACGACGAGCAGCAACGACGTGAAAAGCAGCAAACCAGCGCCCGTCGCGCCCTGCGTCGCTTTAGCTGGCAGGCGGGCGTCGCGCTGCTGCTGGGCGTACCGCTGATGGTATGGAGCATGATGGGCGACAATATGATGCTCACTGCCGCGAACAGAACCACCTGGCTGGTCCTCGGGATGCTCACCCTGCTGGTAATGATCGGGGCGGGTGGCCATTTCTACCGCAGCGCCTGGCGCAGTCTCCTTAACCGCAGCGCCACCATGGATACGCTGGTGGCGCTGGGAACGGCGGCCGCCTGGAGTTACTCCTTCAGCGTGGTCGTCTGGCCTGACTTTTTCCCGCCGCAGGCGCGTCATCTCTATTTTGAAGCCAGCGTGATGATTCTGGGCCTGATCAATCTGGGCCATGCGCTTGAACAACGCGCGCGCCAGCGTGCCTCACGCGCCCTGGAGCGGCTGCTGGATCTTACGCCCGCACAGGCCAATGTCATCACGGAACAAGGTGAGACGCTTATGCCCGTCAGCGCGGTAGAGCCCGGTATGATCCTGCGACTGGTCGCAGGCGATCGTATCCCCGTAGACGGCGAGGTACAGTCAGGCGAAGCCTGGTGTGACGAAGCAATGCTGACTGGCGAAGCGGCTCCCCAATCCAAAACACAGGGCGATCGCCTGTTTGCCGGTACGCTGGTGCAGGACGGGACCGTTCGCTTTATTGCGCAGGCGACTGGCGGCAATACCGCGCTGGCACGAATTATTCAGCTGGTACGTAAAGCGCAGAGCAGCAAACCTGAGGTTGGCCGTCTGGCGGATCGTATCTCTGCGGTCTTCGTACCGGTGGTCGTGGTTATTGCCTTGCTGAGTGCGCTGATTTGGTACCTGGTGGGTCCACAGCCCCAACTGGCCTATGCGCTGGTTGTGGCCACCACCGTCATGATCATTGCCTGTCCCTGTGCGCTGGGTCTGGCAACACCGATGTCGATTATCGCGGGCACCGGACGCGCTGCTGAATACGGTGTGCTGGTGCGGGATGCCGATGCATTGCAACGCGCAAGTCATATCGACACGCTGGTGTTTGATAAAACGGGCACGCTTACCCAAGGTGCCCCGCAGGTCACCGAGGTTATCACCTGGCAGGGCAGCACCCGCGATGCCGTGCTCTCTGCCGCTGCGGCACTGGAACAGGCGTCAGGGCATCCACTGGCGAAAGCTATCGTGGCAGAGGCCGGCGCTGGCGAGAAGCCTGAGATTTCGCAATTTCGTACAATACGCGGCAAAGGGGTGAGTGGCATTCTTAACGGCAGACAACTTGTCCTGGGTAATGTCAGCCTGTTAAGCGAGCACGGTGTGGATTTCCAGGCGGCACAGGAAGAAACGGAGAGACTAACCCGCCAGGGCGCAACGCCGGTTTTACTGGCTGAAGACGGGAAGCTTACTGGCCTGATTAGCCTGCGTGATACTCTGAGGCCGGAGGCGGGTGAAGCGCTGCAACGGCTGCATCAGGCAGGTTACCGGTTGATTATGCTGACCGGGGACCATGAGAATACCGCCCGCGCTATTGCTGATGACGTGGGCATGGATGAAGTGATTGCGGGTGTTTTGCCGGAAGGTAAAGCCGATGCGATCAGCCAGTTGCAGCAGCAAGGCCGTCAGGTCGCCATGATCGGCGATGGGATTAATGATGCACCCGCGCTGGCCCAGGCGGATGTCGGCATAGCCATGGGCGGCGGCAGTGATGTGGCGGTGGAAAGCGCATCGATAACGTTGCTACGTGACGACCTGCATGGCGTGGCAGATGCCTTAGCGATTGCATCCGCCACACTCAGGAATATCCGTCAGAACCTGTTTGGTGCCTTTGTCTACAACATTATCGGTATTCCGCTGGCTGCGGGCGTGCTCTATCCCTTCACGGGGTTGTTACTCAGCCCGATTGTTGCCGGCGCGGCGATGGCACTCTCATCGATTACCGTCGTCAGCAATGCTAACCGGCTACTGCGCTTCACACCGCGCAAGAAGCCTTAACGGCCGCCTCTGTTTTTCGCCGCCGGATCCCGCTAGCATGGTGTCTTTAACACAGTAAGGACAGGGAATGACTGCGAGCCTTTGGCAACGTTTGCGTAACTGGATGGCGCCCCTTTTTCCCACCAGCTACCGGTGGCCGGCCGTCGATATCCGGTCGGGAGCATGCCAGTTTCATCTGGTGGGAAGCATTCATATGGGCACGCGCGATATGCAGCCTCTGCCAGTGCGGCTGCTACAACAGTTGCAAAATGCCGATGCCCTGGTAGTGGAAGCGGATATTACTCAGGGCGGTTCGCCATTTGATGACACCGAAGTATGCCCGCCGCTGTCGGTGCGTATGGATGAAGGCACGCTGGCGCAGCTGGACGCGTTATGCAATGAGACCGGTTTGTCCCTGACGCAGTTTGATACGTCACCGGCCTGGCAAATTGCGTTGATGCTGCAGGCCCGTCAGGCCCAGCGGCTGGGATTGCGCCCGGATTACGGCATTGATTATCAGTTGCTTCAGGCGGCACGTTCACTGCAAAAACCCGTGATTGAGCTGGAGGGCGCAGAGGCGCAAATCACCCTGTTAAAGTCGCTGCCCGATAACGGCATGGCGCTGCTGCAGGATACGCTGACGCACTGGCACACCAACGCGCGCATGTTGCAGACGATGGTGAGCTGGTGGCTGGAAAGCCCGCCCCGCGAACCGCAAATCGCCTTACCGGCGACGTTCAGTCAGACGCTCAATGACACGCTGATTAGCCAGCGCAACCGTGAGTGGCGCGGGCGATTACAAACGTTGCCCGCGGGACGTTATGTGGTGGCCGTCGGCGCACTGCATTTATATGGTGAGAACAATCTGCCAGCCCTGCTACGGGCGGAGTAATCAGGGATAAAAAAAAGAGAGCCGACAGTCATATCGGCTCTTCAAAGAGGAATGTGTTAATGATTTTAGTTATCGCTCAACAACCCAGTTGCTGGCGCGTGGCAATTCTCGCCTAAAGCACATTATTTCGCCACATTTATCTTTCAATAAAACGTAATAAGATTTTTCTGAATCAGAGGCCATTATGACGCCTGCGGTAAAACTGTTGGAAAAACAAAAAGTCAGCTTCACACTGCACCCTTATGAGCATGACGCAAGCGAAACGCATTTTGGCGATGAAGCGGTGCGTAAGCTTAACCTGGACGCCCGCCAGGTCTATAAAACGTTGCTTGTAGCGCTGAACGGCGATGCAAAGCAGCTGGCCGTGGCGGTGACGCCCGTGGCAACGCAGCTTGATCTCAAAAAGGTGGCTAAGGCTCTCGGGGTAAAAAAAGCGGAGATGGCCGATCCCCTGCTGGCGCAGCGGATTACGGGTTATCTGATCGGCGGCATCAGTCCGCTGGGGCAAAAAAAGCGTCTGCCGACGGTGATTGACCACTCAGCCAACGACTTTGCCACGCTGTTCATTTCTGGCGGTAAACGCGGACTGGATATTGAACTCAGCCCGCAGGATTTGTCCCGTCTTCTGAATGCCCCGCTGGCAGACATTGCCCGACGCGATTAAGCCGGTTGCAGAGCGCAGAGTTCATCAATCATCCAGCGCCCGGCCGGGCCGGGCGGATGGCGGCGCGACCAGACCACTTCTACGGCGATGCGCTGCGGCCACCCGGCGACAGGCAATTCCTTTAAGACACCATGTCCAAACTGTTTCACCAGCCAGCGCGGCAAAATGCTCCAGCCAAAGCCCTGTTCCGCCATCTCAAGCAGCACATAATATGTCTGAGCAGACCAGGCCCTGCCCTGAAAAGTGGGGGCGCGGCGTTCGGTCCAGGTATTGAGACGAAGGTGACGAAGGGGTTCAAGCTGGCTTTCATTCACCGTCGCTTCCTGCGCCAGAGGATGATCCCGGTGCAGGTAAATCCCTAACTCAGCATCGACCTGCAGGCGGGCGACAGCGATGTCAGCCGGGAGCGTCGGCTGGGCACGAATCACGCCGATCTGCGCGCGCCCGGTTTGCAACAGTTCGACGACATCGTCATCTTCTGCGGCAATGCCTTCCAGCTCAACCTCCGGATAGCGCCTGTCAAATTGCCTGAGCAGGCGCTGATGGTAGTGCGTTTGCCAGAAGTCAGATACCGCCACGCTGAGCCGCGGTTCGATTCCCTCGGACAGGCGCGTTGCCAGCGCATCCAGTCGCTCACTGGCGGCAAGAATCTGCTGAACCTGCGGTAAGACGCGTCGCCCTTGTTCGGTCAGTTGCGGCTGACGACCGCGCCGGTCAAATAAGGCAAAACCCAGATCGTCTTCCAGGTTAACCACAGCCACGCTGATGGTGGACTGGCTTTTGTTTAAGGCGCGCGCGGCGGCAGAAAACGAGCCACTGGCTACCGTTTGCACAAAGGCTTCCAAGGATTCAGGAGAGTAACGCATGTGAACCATCGCTTTTATCGATAGATGATCATTTTATCTTAGCATGATGCCATGGGAAAATAGGCACCTGAACTAAGGAGACTGACATGCAAACTCGTTCACTCACCGAGCGCATCTTACATGCCAGCCTGTTTGAAGGTCTGGCCATCCTCACCATTGCCCCGCTGGCAGCCTGGATGATGGATAAACCGCTGTTTCAGATGGGCGCACTGGCCATCATGTTGTCCACGGTCGCGATGCTCTGGAATATGATGTACAACAGCGTGTTTGATCGCTGGTATCCGCCTCGTCAGAAACGCAGTGCGTGGGTTCGTGTGCTGCATGCTCTGGGATTTGAGGGCGGCTTTATCCTGATAGGGCTTCCGCTGGCCGCCTGGATGCTGGAGATTTCGTTATGGCAGGCCTTTATGATCGAAGTGGCGTTTTTTATGTTCTTTCTGCCCTACACCTTCGTCTATAACCTGGTGTGGGATAAACTGCGGTCGCACTGGTTCAACCGTAAGGCCTGCCGCGTCTGACAAGGCACCGGGGAGACGAAGCGCCTCCCCGGTGATTTAACGCGGTGCTGCACGTTCCCCGTTCCAGTGTTGTATCCATGCCAAAATCATTTTGGGATAACGACGCGCGGGCACCGTTTCTTTCGCGTCTTTCAATGCATCCTGGGCCGTTGCCGTCTGGTAAATCACCTTATCGCGAGGCACGTAGTCGCTGGCATTCAGCGGCGAATGTTTACTGACCCAGTCACGCAACACCACGGCGTCAACGTTGCCACTGTTGACATAACCCGGATGTGAATCAATACGGGGATAGCCATCGCCGCCCGCCGCATTGAAGCTGTTAGTCGCCATCCGATAAGTTTTGGTGTCATCCAGCGGCTGTCCGTTGATCGTGACTTTACTCACGCCGCTGCCATTCGCGGTCAGACTGACATTTGCAAACTGGGCATAACCGCCTGAACCCGGTTCGATATTCGCCACCACCGCCAGATAGCGTTTAATTTCCGCCCCACTCAGCGTGACGGAAACGACCTGATTGGCAAAGGGTTGGACCTGGAGCAAATCGCGCCACGCTACGGGCCCTGGTTTGAGCGAGGCCCGAATTCCGCCGCCGCTCATCACGGCGAAGTCGGCCTGGGTCGCGGCCATCTGCGCCCGCAGGATGAGCTGCCCGAGGCTGCTTTGCTGAACGCGCACGGTTTCTTTTTCGCCGGAAAACACCCCGTTGACGCGCCCGACATTCACCTGCAACGTCGCTTCAGCGCGTTTTTGAAACGGCGTCAGTAATTTCATCATAGCCGTGTTTTTGGGGATCTCTTCCTGCCAGGTCAGCCAGGATTCGCTGCCATCGAGATTTTTGATTTTATGTTTGAGGTTAATCGGGATGAGCTGATACGACGCCAGGGTAACCTTGCCATTGCGGTAGGTAAAATCGCCACGTCCGACATATTTTCCCCACTTTTCCGCCTGCATAATCCAGACGCCATTTTGCCGGTCAGGCTGACAGGGCTGACCCGGCTGGTAATCTTTGCGGCTCACATTCTCTTTTTCCATACAGACCGCGTCATGCGAATGCCCCCCTACGATCATATTGAGGGTGCCCGCAGGCAACCTGCGCGCCAGCGTCACATCATCAATCCCGTTACTGCCGTGTTTGCCGTCGTCATAATGACCAAGATGGGTCAGCGCCACGATCACATCCGGTTTTTCTTTGGCGCGTAGTTCAGACACAACCTTTACGGCTTCGGCTACCGGGTCACGGAATTCGATATCCGTTAACTGTTCAGGGTTGGTCAGGCGGGCGGTATCCGGCGTGATTAACCCGATAACCGCAATCTTCAGCCCCATGCGCCGGAACATCGCCCAGGGCTTAAACAGACGTTTACCTGTGCTTTTTTGATAAACATTCGCGGCCAGAAAAGGAAATTTGGCCCATTTTTCCTGTTTCCGCAGCACGGCGAGGGGTTTATCGAATTCATGGTTGCCCAGCGTCATGGCATCGTAACCAATCAGGTTCATGCCACGAATATCAGGTTCGGCATCCAGGGCATCCGATTCCGGCACGCCAGTGTTGACATCTCCGGCCGACAAAATCAGTGCACCACCGCCTTTGGCCTGAATATCGTAGCGTGCGGTATCTATTAATGTTTTTTGTGCCGCCAGACCGTACTCGCCCTGCTCATCAAACCAGAAATGGCCGTGCAGATCGTTGGTGTGCAAAATGCTGAAACGGTAACTCCGGTCAGGCACGGCGGCCTGAGTAAACAGTGATGAGAGCAACATCGCCCCGGTCAGACCCGCACCCGCCCATCGAGATAACACCACAGCCTCTCTCCTTTGAATAATGATTCTTGCCGATCGTCAGCGCCCTTTTGTGTCGCACATTCCCTGTGTTAACTCAAGTTTATCGCGCGTCGTCCGGTCATTATCGCAGGTTGTTCAGCGCAGGACAGGGGCTGATTTTGTCATCACTGTTATGCATGAAGGCGCAATGTTAAGCAGAAGGAACAATCAGCTTGTTAATTTTTAGCTACTTTCGCTGGTGTGATTCGCCCTGTGTTAAATTTATGTATTACTCTGTTTTTAACAGTGCATTTCGTCAAGATGGCCTTCGCGCGCGCAGACAAGGCTGGCTGAGCCAATGCTCAATAACAGACTGTTTTGTTTGCTGTTTTATCATCCGCTTTCATGCCATCAGGTCAGCCGCCTATCCGACCGCCCCGACGCACAGAGGCCAACGAAGCAAAGGGAGCAGGTAAATCGCTGCCTGAGTGCGGTTGTAGGCTGTTACCAACACATTTTCACCTCATTATCGTCACGCTTGTGTCATTTAGAATGAATAAACTCCTTCCTGACCGTACGCAACAGACCGTTGTATCGACCCATAACCGCGATAAGTGAGAAAAACAGCCTTCATCTTGCACTTTTCGCCTATTTCCCTAATTTCTTTTGATAATCCCACAAATTATTCAGCGATGCCGCCTGATATGCATTAAACTCATTTGTTACAACCGGATACATTTACATCCAAGGAGACAGGCATGCATCACACCACACCGCTGATCACCACTATTGTCGGGGCACTGGTTCTGGCTTTCCTCCTTGGTATGCTGGCTAACCGGTTACGAATTTCTCCGCTGGTGGGTTACCTTGTTGCTGGCGTTATGGCTGGCCCTTTTACACCCGGCTTTGTGGCAGACACGAATCTGGCACCGGAACTGGCCGAACTGGGCGTGATTCTGCTGATGTTTGGCGTCGGTCTGCACTTTTCACTGAAGGACCTGATGTCGGTAAAGCGGATAGCCATTCCCGGCGCGATTGCACAGATCGCGGTAGCCACCTTGCTGGGAATGCTGATGTCGTGGGCGATGGGTTGGTCGTGGATGACCGGCCTGGTGTTTGGCTTGTGTCTTTCTACCGCCAGTACCGTGGTGTTGCTGCGTGCGTTAGAAGAACGGCAGCTGATTGAAAGCCAGCGCGGTCAAATTGCTATCGGCTGGTTAATTGTCGAAGACCTGGTGATGGTGCTTACGCTGGTCTTGCTGCCCGCCATTGCGGGCATGATGGAACAGGGCAACGCCAGCGCCAGCCTGGTAATCTGGGATCTGCTCTGGACCATCGGCAAAGTTGCCGCCTTTATGGTGCTGATGATGGTGGTAGGCCGACGTGCGGTCCCCTGGATTCTGGCGAAAAGTGCGGCCACGGGTTCACGCGAGCTGTTTACGCTGTCTGTTCTGGCGCTGGCGCTGGGCATCGCATTTGGCGCCGTCGAGTTCTTCGACGTGTCTTTTGCGCTGGGTGCGTTCTTTGCCGGAATGGTGCTGAATGAATCGGAGTTAAGTCAGCGCGCTGCCCGTGACACGTTGCCGTTACGGGATGCTTTTGCAGTGCTGTTCTTTGTCTCTGTCGGCATGTTATTTGATCCCATGATCCTGGTGAAAGAGCCGCTGGCCGTGCTGGGTGCGTTGGTGATTGTCGTCATCGGCAAATCCGCCGCCGCCTGGCTGTTGGTTTCGCTGCTGGGTCATTCGCGTCGGACAGCGATGACCATCTCGGTGAGTCTGGCGCAAATCGGCGAGTTTGCCTTTATTCTTGCCGGCCTGGGCATTTCACTTGGCCTGCTTGATGAAGAGGGCCGAAATCTGGTCCTGGCGGCCGCTATCCTTTCTATCATGCTCAATCCGGTTCTGTTTACGCTGCTGGGGCGTTATCTCGCCAAAAATGAAACGATGGAGCAGCAGACGCTGGAAGAAGCGCTGGAAGAAGAACAAGAGATTCCTGTGGATGTCTGCAACCATGCGGTCATCGTTGGCTATGGTCGCGTCGGCAACCTGCTGTGTGAGCAACTGATCAAACTGAATATCCCGGTGGTGGTGGTAGAAAGCTCCATCCCGCGCGTAAAAGCCTTACGGGATCAGGGGATCAGAGCGGTGCTGGCGAATGCTGCCCGCGCCAATACCCTGGCGCTGGCGCGGGTGGACTGTGCCAGCTGGCTGTTAGTCACTATCCCTAACGGCTACGAGGTAGGCGAAATTGTGACGGCAGCACGACAGAAGCAGGCTGATATCGATATTATCGTGCATGCCCATTATGACGATGAAGTGGAGTATATTCTGGAGCGCGGTGCAAACCACGTCGTTATGGGTGAGCGGGAAATTGCCGCCAGTATTATTCAAAAGTTACAGGAAAAGCTAACGCTGCAGGAAGAAAAAACCGTCAGCGAAGGCCAGCACTAATCCATCCCAAACGGCTGTCGCCCCGCTGAACTCTCAGAGATTCAGCGGGGCGTCTGACTTGTCAGCCTTAACGATCCCAGTAGGATTCTTCCAGGCTGTCTTCACGCTCAGGCAAACCGCGCGTCAGTCGGGGCGAATGCTGATTCAGGACCTGATAGCTGACCCGGTTAGCATATTTGCAGACCTGCGCCAGCGACGAATAGGTCAGATAAGCACGCGCATGTTTACTGGAGTTAGGTACGTTGCGGCGATGGTAGTTATTCGCCGTAATGTCATGCAGCAACGCTGCCAGCGCGCCGTCCCCTGCCCCATTGGTATTCATGATCTTCTCCGGGCCGCCCATGTAGGGCGCGATGTGCGAGAAAATGCGTAACGGCTGCTGACAATCCTGTTTACGCATTGCCCGACTGAATTCGTACTGGTTGAATTCAGCAATCGCGCCCGGTAACAAAGGATGATTGGTTTTACGCTTAAATTCGTCTTCGGTATAGCCCGCCATATATAAACCGGTCGGCCCTGCCGTGCACAGCACCAGATCCACCCACTCCAGCGCCCTGTCCGAGGCCAGTAGCGGGTCGGCCTCGCCCGTCAGCGCCAGCGCCTCTTCTTCGTTCATCGCCACAATCGACACGTGGTCACGCAGGAAATCACGCCAGAACTGAGGATTGTCACCTATCACGTGTTTCGTGCCTAACGTCAGCACCACCGGCACGTTGTGGCGCTTTGCATACTCGATAGCCTGCAGCGTCGCCTGTGGCATCGGTTCACCGTCTTTGCAACGCACCAGATACGAGGTCAGAACCAGCGCGGAAGCGCCCGCAATTACGTCCTCAGGCACACTTTCCGCTTTGAGCTGGTTCATCTGGCCAGGGCTAATCGCAAAGGTCCGATCGCCCTGATCGCCGATCAGGGTGAAACAGCGGCCAATCGCTCCGTCCACACCCTGAAGATAGTTAAGATCCATGCGGCTCGAAGTATTACAAAGGTAACGATACGCATAACCGCCAATCTGAATGTTATTGCACATCACGCCCAGCAATACGGAACGGTCGTCCGCCAGCACGGAGAAATTGTGCAGCGTGTTGCCAATCGTGCCGCCTGCGAACTGGTGAGTAATCAGTTCATCACGCATCAGTTCAGCGTACAGCGCTTCTGCCACGGCATCGTCAATGACCAGCGAATGGCCGGCACTCAGACCATAGCGGACCAGAAAGGCGTCATCGACTTTCGCTTCGATATCGACCAACGTCTGATCGATGCCCACTACCCAACTGCCGTCTTCGTTATCGAATGACGAGGACTGGAGAAGGGGATCGCGCGCGCTGACGGGAAAATAGTGTTTGGATTTACGTTTGCCGGGAAATTTCATGGTGACTGCCGTGAGGAAAAACAGGCAGAGAAGCATATCATATTCTCTGCGACGACTTTAACGCTGCGCGCGAATCCGTAGCACGCCCATCCCGCCCTGCCAGACTCCGGCGCATCTGACGTATCAGCGTATATTCCTGGCAGGCCATCTGATGAACGCCGGGACGTGGCGCCTGCAGGTTCATGACAGCCTGTAGGAGGATGCAGCACGACAGCAATGCGGTTCCGTACCTGTCAGGCAGCAAGGGCCAGAAAATGGTCTGCGACAAGCGCGGCTGGCGTTCAGAGGACAACGAAGAAGGAAAACGCAGGAAAGTATGGATAGATTCACTACAGCAAAAGGGGCCAGTCGTGCCGGCCCCTCTCTGCTTAGCCCAGAATTTTAGCCAGCTCTGCACTCACGTCGGACACATTACGTGTGCCGTCGATTTTGTGGTACTCAGTGTTACCCGCTTCGGCTTCTTTGCTGTAGTAAGCAATCAGCGGTGCGGTTAGCTGATGGTATTCCACCAGACGTTTGCGCACCGTTTCTTCCTGATCGTCTTTACGCGTGGTCAGCTCTTCACCGGTCACGTCATCCTTGCCTTCCACCTTCGGTGGATTGAATTTGACATGGTAAACACGGCCTGATGGCGCATGAACACGGCGACCGACGATGCGTTCAACGATCAGTTCATCCGGCACAGCGAACTCCAGCACATAGTCCACTTTGATACCGGCTTCTTTCATTGCGTCAGCCTGAGGAATGGTGCGTGGGAAACCATCAAGCAGGAAACCGTTTTTGCAATCTTCCTGGGCGATGCGCTCTTTAACCAGCGCAATCACCAGCTCATCAGTAACCAGCTTGCCGGCATCCATAATGGCTTTCGCCTGGTTGCCCAGTTCGGTGCCCGCTTTAACCGCTGCACGCAACATGTCGCCAGTGGAGATCTGCGGAATGCCGTATTTCTCCATGATGAATTGGGCTTGAGTCCCCTTACCTGCGCCCGGAGCTCCGAGCAGAATAATACGCATTGCGTAAATCCCCTTGCGAATCGCATTGATGAATCTGAGAAGCGGAAGAACATACCATTATGATCCGCGCACCACAAGGAAGGGGCGGATCAACGCAGATCAGTGTACTGACTTTAGCCAGCGATCGCAGTGCGCGATATCAGTGAAAAGGCATTTTCGGACTGGTAGCGGGTACAATGGGGCTTTTAAGGCGGTTGCGCAACAAATATGGGTGCCGGAAAGCAGGCAGGAAGGCTGCAGCCAAAAAAAACCGGTGAGGATCTCACCGGTTTCGTCGTCTTACGCCGTCAGCAGTTGGTTCATCCGACGGATAAACTGGTTAGGATCGTCCAGCGTGCCGCGCTCTGCCAGCAGGGCCTGATCCAGTAACAGCTCAATCCATTCACCGAAGCGGGCTTCATCCTGGGTATCTGCCACGCGCTTCACCAGTTGGTGATCGGGGTTGATCTCGAAGATATATTTCACTTCCGGCACGTCCTGTCCTGCCGCCGCGAACAGTTTGGCCATTTGCGTGGTCATCTCGTTTGCATCGGTGGTCACAATCGCAGGCGTATCGGTCAGACGGTGCGTCAGACGGACTTCTTTCACACGTTCGCCCAGCAGCGTTTTCACGCGCTCAACAAAAGGTTCCAGCGCTTTTTCCGCTTCTTTCTGCGCTTCCGTTTCTTCGTCAGCCAGCTTATCCAGCGCTTCATCCGCTTTGCTGACGGATTGGAAGGCCTTACCGTCGAACTCGGTCAGATAGCTCATCATCCATTCATCGATACGATCGGACAGCAGCAGGACCTCAATGCCTTTTTTACGGAACAGCTCCAGATGCGGACTGCTTTTCGCTGCAGCATAGCTGTCGGCGGTAATGTAGTAGATCTTCTCCTGACCCTCGACCATACGGCTGACGTAATCTTCCAGCGACACGGTTTGCGCCGCGCTCTCGCTTTGTGTGGTGGCAAAACGCAGCAGTTTGGCAATCGTCTCTTTGTTGGCGTGATCTTCAGCGGGGCCCTCTTTCAGGACCAGACCAAACTCTTTCCAGAAGGTCTGGTACTTTTCGCTGTCCTCTTTCGCCAGCTTCTCCAGCATCTGCAGAACACGTTTGGTCAACGCGCCGCGCAGATTCTGGGTAACACGGCTGTCCTGCAGAATCTCACGCGATACGTTGAGCGGCAGATCGTTAGAGTCAATCAGGCCGCGCACAAAGCGCAGGTAGTTCGGCATAAACTGCTCGGCGTCATCCATGATAAACACGCGCTGCACGTAGAGTTTCAGACCATGTTTATGGTCGCGGTTCCACATGTCGAACGGTGCGCGAGCCGGGATATATAGCAGGCTGGTGTACTCCTGTTTCCCTTCTACGCGGTTGTGGCTCCATGTCGCCGGATCGCTGAAATCATGGGCAATATGTTTGTAGAACTCTTTGTACTCTTCGTCGCTGATCTCTGACTTGCTGCGGGTCCACAGCGCCTGAGCTTTGTTGATTTTCTCCCAGGTCGTGGTGCCGCTTTCTTCATCTTTGGTTTCGATTTCAACCGGCAGCGCAATGTGATCGGAGTATTTACCAATGATGTTGCGGACGCGCCAGCTGTCGAGGAATTCATCTTCGCCTTCACGCAGATGCAAGGTGATTTCCGTACCGCGATCGGCTTTGCTGATGTCAGCGATGGTATACTCACCTTCACCTGCCGATTCCCAGAACACGCCTTCGTCTTCGGCGGCACCCGCCGCGCGCGTGCGCACCGAGACTTTGTCGGCAACGATAAAGGCCGAGTAGAAACCCACACCGAACTGACCGATCAGCTGACTGTCTTTGGCCTGATCGGAACCCAGGGATTCCAGAAAGGCTTTGGTGCCGGATTTCGCAATAGTGCCAAGGTTTTCAATCACTTCATCACGGCGCATGCCGATACCGTTATCGCTCAGCATGATGGTGCGGTTATCCTTATCGACAGAGAGACGCACGCGCAGGTCACCATCGCCTTCGTACAGGCTGGCATCAGACAGCGCGCGGAAGCGCAGTTTATCCGCCGCATCCGAGGCGTTGGAAATCAGTTCACGCAGGAAAATCTCTTTGTTTGAATAGAGAGAATGGATCATCAGGTGCAGAAGTTGTTTTACCTCTGACTGAAAGCCACGAGTCTCTTGTCCTTTCATGGTCATTGCTACCTCAACAGAATCAGATTTAACGAACGTTGAGGAGGATGTGGGGTTACATGCAGGATTTTCAAGCCGGCGTTTTTCACAACGCCGGCAAGCGTTTAAAATTTAATCTTCTGGCGGCCTGCCAGTGAGTGGGATAGCGTGGTGCCATCCACCATTTCCAGTTCGCCGCCCATCGGAACGCCATGCGCAATGCGGCTGGCTTCAACGCCATACTGGCCACATAATTCTGCAATGTAGTTCGCGGTCGCTTCGCCTTCCACGGTGGGGTTGGTCGCCAGGATCACTTCCTGAATCGCTTCCTTCTCCAGACGCTGTTCCAGCCGATCGAGACCGATATCTGCCGGGCCAATGCCATCCAGGGGCGAAAGATGGCCCATCAGAACGAAATAACGGCCGGCAAATTGCCCGGTTTGCTCAATAGCATGGATATCTGCCGGACTTTCCACCACGCAGATCTGACCGTTTTGCTGACGCCGGGGATTGGCGCAGATAGTGCAGATTTCCTGCTCGGTGAAGGTGCGGCAATCGGCACAGTGACCGATTTCCGACATTGCCCGGGTCAGCGCCTGTGCCAGCCGCATTCCCCCACTACGATCGCGCTGTAGCAGTTGGAACGCCATCCGTTGCGCCGACTTTGGCCCAACGCCCGGCAAACAGCGCAATGACTCCATTAAGGACTCTAGCAGTGGGCTGGTTTGCATCAGAACGGCATCTTGAAGCCTGGTGGCAACTGCATGCCTGAAGAGACAGACGCCATTTTCTCTTTCTGCGCTTCATCAATGCGACGCGCCGCGTCGTTGAAGGCGGCAGCGATCAAATCTTCCAGCATGTCTTTGTCATCTTCCAGCAGGCTGGGATCGACTTCCACACGGCGGCAGTTGTGGGCACCATTGATGGTCACTTTGACCATGCCTGCGCCTGATTCACCCGTGACTTCCAGGGCGGCAATTTCTTCCTGAACCTGGGCCATTTTGTCTTGCATCTGTTGGGCCTGTTTCATCAGGTTGCCCAATCCGCCTTTACCAAACATAGTTTTCTCTCTCTGCTGAGGCTACAACGCGGTTTATTCATAACGTTGCAGCGTGTTCAAACGGGTCGAATGCTTTCCTCATCCAAATCGGCATCGAAAAAGCGACGAAGGGTTTGAATGTGGCTGTCACTCAAGATGGACTGACGCGCCTGCGCCAGCTTCTCTTCATAAATGGCCTGACGCCACTCCAGTGGCGTCAATACCGTAGGATTATCGTCTTCAATAACCGACAGTTCAACCTGATGTCCGGCAACCTGACTCAATGCGGCGGTCAGGGCCTGCTGCGCGGAGGCCGAATTCAGGTGGCGCTGGCTGGAACGTAAATGCAGGCAAATACCCTGATCGGTGGTCTCTTTCCAGGCATTCAACGCCAGCTGTTGAACCAGTTTAGGCAGCGGCAAACCGGCCACTTCAGCCGCCCAGGCATCACGCTGCTGGGCTTCTTCAGCCAGCCGTGCGGCCAGCTCAGGATTTTTCTCATGCTCCAGCGCAGAACGCAAGGCTTTTGGCGTGGCGACGGGCGCGGCCGCTTCGGTTACGGGCGTCAGCGCTTTCCAGCGGTACGCCTCTTTTTTTACCGGCGCTTCAGGGGCGCGCTCACGCACACGCTGCTGACTGCGCTCGGTCACCGAGGCCAGTCGCTCAAGGGCAGAACTGGCCGGCCGCGCACCTGGCGCTGCCGGCTCACTCTTTTTTGCTTTGTTTGCTCCCTGGCGCAGCAGTTGGGTGCGCGCCTGCAGGAGCTGGCTGGTGGAACTGGACAGTGACGGTTCGGGTGCCGCAGGCGAGACAGACTGCGCGGTTGGTGCCGAAGCGGGTTCGGGTGCCGCCATTTGTGGCCGGGCAGCGGGCGCCGATTCGGTTGGCGACGGCGGTACGTTCTGTACCGGCACCGGCGCTGACTGCGCGGTCAGCGTGGGCCGCGCGATCGGCTCCGCGACGGCCGCTTTGGGATGAAACGCCAGCGCGCGCAATAAGGCCATCTCAATGCCCATACGACGATCGGGCGCAAGGGGTAAATCTTTGCGCCCCATCAGCAGGGTTTGATAATAAAGCTGCAGATCGGCAGGCGGCACGACGCGCGCCAGTTCCCGCAGGCGCAACGCATTGCTTTCTTCATCGTCGTTAAGAGAGGCAGGCAGTAACTGTACCATGGCAATGCGGTGCAGCAGGCGAAGCATCTCAACGAGCAATGCCTCCCAGTCAACCCCGCGCGAAGCTGCCTGCGCCAGCAACGCCATCACCTGTTCCCCGTTGCCGTCGACTACGGCTTCAAGCAGCCCCAGGGGTTGCTCATCGTCAAGCGTCCCGAGCATCGCCCCGACGGTCGCGCTGGTCACGCTGCCCTCGCCCATCGCAATGGCCTGATCGGTAAGGCTCAGCGCATCGCGCATACTGCCATCGGCAGCACGGGCCAGCAGTTGCAGCGCCCGCGGTTCCCGGGCGATCTGCTCCTGTTCTAATACGTTGTCAAGCTGCTGACGGATCTGGTCAACATCCAGCGCTTTAAGGTGAAACTGCAGACAACGGGACAGGATTGTCACCGGCAGCTTCTGCGGATCGGTCGTCGCCAGCAGGAATTTAACGTGTGAAGGCGGTTCTTCCAGCGTTTTCAGCAGCGCATTGAAGCTGTGACGCGACAGCATGTGCACTTCATCAATAAGGTAAACTTTAAAGCGGCCGCGGGCGGGCGCATACTGCACGTTATCAAGCAGATCGCGCGTGTCTTCCACTTTGGTGCGCGAGGCGGCATCAATTTCGATGAGATCGACAAAACGGCCCTGTTCGATCTCACGGCAGTTATCGCACTGGCCACAGGGCGTGGCGGTGATCCCGGTTTCGCAGTTAAGGCCTTTTGCCAGCAGACGGGCAATCGTGGTTTTCCCTACGCCCCGTGTGCCGGAGAAGAGATAAGCATGATGGATGCGTCCCAGAGACAATCCATTCGCCAGCGCCGTCAGAACATGTTCCTGACCGACAACATCAGCAAACGCCTGTGGACGCCATTTTCGGGCAAGTACCTGATAGCTCATGTGGTTTCGACGAATTTGGATGGAAATGTGAGCGCAGACGCACTGCAACCCCTGTATATGATTGCAGTAGTCTAACAGCTACGCTTTCACCTATCACTCGTTATCTTGAAGCGGTAAAGCGGAATGGCCCCACAGGTGCGCGAGGCCAGAAGCGAGGCTTAGTGGCCGGGGAAATTGACCAGGCTGTAGCTGTCAACGCCCAGCGCCTTGAGGCGGGCTTCCCCTGCCAAATCGAACAGGTTAATAATAAAAGCAGCATCTTTCACTTCACCGCCTGCACGACGGATCAGTTTGATCGTGGCTTCCAGCGTTCCGCCGGTCGCCAGCAGATCGTCGACCACCAGCACGACGTCGCCCGGCTGGATCGCATCTTTGTGCAATTCCAGTTGGTCGGTACCGTATTCCAGCTCGTAGGATTCGCTGTAGGTTTCACGTGGCAGTTTGCCCGGTTTACGCACCGGGACAAAACCCAGCCCCAGCCCCAGGGCAACCGGCGCACCAAAGAGGAAGCCACGCGCTTCTGTGCCGACAACTTTGGTGATGCCTTTATTACGGTAGCGCTCAACCAGCAGGGCGATAGACGCTGCATAGGCGTTCGGGTCTTCCAACAGGCTGGTGACGTCACGGAAAAGAATACCCGGCTTCGGGTAATCAGGAATACTTTTGATACTGTTTTTAATCAGTTCAAGCTGCTGCGCAGTGTCGGTCATAATCTTAAGCCTGGTAAAAAAATTCTGTTTTGCGCAGCTTCAATAGCGCCAATACCTGATTAAAGGTTCAGCGGAAATACATTCATAATGGGAAGCCGCACACGAAGAGGCCCAAATCTAAGCAAATGGCCGGCTAATTGCAACTTTATCGCGGAGGTAAACTGTCGTCTGGTGTTTCTGCCACCACCGGCATCCGCCACATAAACAGCAACAGAAGGCACAACATGATGCCCAGCATGATCCGTACCCACAGCACAGGCACCAGCCACAAGGATAACGCAAATGTCGCCACAATCAGTACGATGGCGCGGCTTTTTGCCCCTGGCGGCATGCCACGATGCTGTTGCCAGTGACGAATATAGCGACCAAAGGGCGATTTCCAGAGCAGCCAGTGATGAAAACGTGGTGAAGAACGGGCAAAACACCACGCTGCCAGCAGCATGAATGGCGTTGTAGGTAATAAAGGTAATACAATGCCCAGTATGCCAAGCACTATCGCCAGCCAACCCAGGGTTAATAAGACAATGCGTTGCATACCTGCCACCCAGTGCGTTTTCCGTTGCATGACTTTAGCATACCTGCGTTGCGCGCAATGAGTAAGCATCCGACGCGGCAAAGGCTGCATCACTGCCTTCTCACCTTGCGCCAGGCCATCCACAGCCATCCCGACGGCGAGTGTCGCTCGCCGCGTTTTGACAACCAACTCTTTACAACGAAAGGGACCCGACTGGCCGATTATCTGCAGGAGATTGAGCACAACTATCAGCGCCTTTGTCAGGCCGGCGAGGATGTGGAACGTAGCCAGTGGCTGGCGGGTCATCTGGTGGACCAAATCGCCGCCCTGCAGCGTGAAGCCAGTACCCAGCAACTTCGTAGCCGCGCTGAACGTGTCCGGCCTTCCGCCCGTCAGCAAAAATATCTGGAATACCGGGAATATGAGCGTCGACTACAGGCGATGATCGACCAGCGGGAGCAACGGCTGGCGCTGGCAGAAACCTTTGCCGTTCAGCAGCAGTTGAAAAAAGACCTGGAGGTACTGGAAGGCCGTATGGCACGCTGCCGGCAGGCGATCCGCTCGGTGGAGTGGGCAATGTCACTGTCAGACAGCCCGTTTAGCAGTTAATGCGCTATCTTTGCAAGACCGCCATCGCAGGATGGCACGCTTATCAGGCCCATGATACAACGTCGCAGGAGGAATGATGTCCCTGGAAACGGCCCCCGAAGAGGTCAAACTGGCGGTAGATTTGATTCAGCTGTTTGAAGAACACCAACTGTCGGTGGAAACGGTGTTGTCCGCCCTGGCCATTGTTCAGCGCGATTACGAAAAGAAACGCGACGAACAGCGCAAAGACTAAGCCTTTTTTGCCAGCGTCGGACTTAAGCGCAACATATCAATCAGGGCATCCACCAGTTCGGGCGCATCGGCAACCAGATCAAATTTGCCAGGCGTAAAAAGCCAGCTTTCCATCATGCCATTGACATAGCTGCGCATGATTAACGCCGCCTGTCGGGTCTGGAACGTTTCTGGAAGTTGCCCGGCATCAATGCACTGACGCAGTACGTCTTCAATTTCGTTGTAACGCTCAAGCAACAGACTTTGCTGGATACTTTTTACGGCAGCCATTTCCCCGACAAATTCGCATTTATGAAAGATGATTTCCATCAACGCACGGCGCTGCGGATCGCGCGCAGTCGCCTGAAAGATATAGACCAGCATCGCCCGTAAAATGGAGAGTGGATCACCAGGGTATTTTGTTTGATACTCAAGTTTCACTTCATTAAGCCCGGCATCGCAGCGAAGCCATATTTCGTTCAACAAATCGGCTTTGTTTTTGAAATGCCAGTAGATAGCGCCACGGGTTACGCTGGCTGCAGAAGCGATGTCCGCCAGGGAGGTGGCTGAAACCCCCTCTTTCGAAAACAGAGCAAGGGCGGCGTCCAGAATTTGATGCCGGGTTTCAAGAGCTTGCGCTTTGGTTTTTCGTGCCATAGGGGACTTTTTTTACAAACAGGTAAGTTTACATACATTTGTGAATGTATGTACCATAGCACGAGCTAAAATAATACGCAGCAATGGGTTCATGGCTTTGTGATCCATTGATCATTTGATATCGGACTCTAGAGGTTTATTTATGAACAAATTCAGAGGGTTAACGCCTCTGGCGGCCGTCCTGATGCTCTCAGGCAGCTTTGTGTTAACAGGATGTGACGGAAATAAATCCGACCAGGCCGCCCAACAACAGCCGCCGGAAGTCGGTGTTGTCACCGTTAAAAGTGAACCCCTAAAAATTTCGACCGAACTGCCTGGCCGTACCCTGGCTTACCGTATTGCCGAAGTGCGTCCGCAGGTTTCCGGTATCATTCTGAAGCGTAACTTTATTGAAGGCAGTGAGATTAAAGCCGGTGAATCGCTCTATCAGATCGATCCCGCGACCTATCAGGCGTCCTATGACAGCGCCAAAGCCGATTTAGCGAAAGCAGAGGCTAATGCACGTATAGCGCAACTGACGGTCAATCGTTATAAGCCGCTGCTTGGCACCAAATATATCAGTCAGCAGGATTACGATAATGCCGTCGCCACCGCGGCACAAAACAATGCGGCCGTTCAGGCCGCGAAGGCTAACGTAGAAACCGCACGCATTAACCTGGCGTACACAAAAGTCTCTTCGCCTATTAGTGGCCGCATTGGTAAGTCATCCGTTACAGAAGGTGCGCTGGTACAAAGCGGGCAAACCACAGCGCTGGCCACGGTGCAGCAGTTGGATCCGATGTATGTCGATGTTACCCAGTCGAGTGAAGATTTCCTGCGTCTGCGTTCAGAACTGGAGTCCGGTCAGCTGAAACAGAACGATGGCAAAGCCAACGTTACCCTGCTGATGCAGAATGGTAAAAACTATGCTCAGCCGGGTACGCTGGAGTTCTCGGATGTGACCGTTGATCAAACTACCGGCTCGATCACCCTGCGCGCGATCTTCCCTAACCCTGATAAAGCCTTACTGCCAGGAATGTTTGTACGTGCCCGTCTGGATGAAGGTACCAATCCAAACGCCCTGCTCGTTCCTCAGCAGGCGGTAACGCGCACACCAACCGGTGACGCCTCTGTCATGGTGGTCGGCGCGGACAACAAAGTTGAAGCACGTAAGATCAAAGCAGCCCAGGCTATTGGCGATAAATGGCTGGTAACAGAAGGTCTGAAAGCGGGCGAGCGTGTGATCTTTACAGGTCTGCAGCGTGCAAAACCGGGTGCACAAGTTACACCTAAAGAAGTCACAGACGATGAAAAAGCCGCAAAAGGTGATTCCTCTCAGGCCCAGTCTGCTAAAACATCGTCCTAACAGGAGCCGTTGATACATGGCTAAGTTCTTTATCGATCGCCCAATCTTTGCGTGGGTGCTGGCTATTATCGTCATGCTGGCGGGCGCGTTATCGATTATTAAATTACCGATTGAGCAATATCCCAATGTTGCGCCACCGGCCATTGAGATTCAGGCCAACTACCCTGGTGCTGACGCGAAAACGTTGCAAGACTCGGTGACTCAGGTCATCGAACAAAACATGAACGGCATTGATGGCCTGATGTATATGTCATCAAGCAGTGATTCCTCGGGTGCTCTGACGCTGACTATCTCCTTCCAGTCAGGGACTGACGCGGATATCGCGCAGGTTCAGGTGCAGAACAAACTGCAGCTGGCAATGCCACTGCTGCCTCAGGAAGTGCAACAACAGGGGATTCAGGTTAAAAAATCCTCCAGTAGCTTCCTGATGGTAGCGGGTTTCATCAGCGATGATGGCAGCATGACGCAGAACGATATTGCTGACTATGTTGCCTCTAACATCAAAGATCCTATCAGCCGTACGCCTGGCGTGGGTGATACCCAGGTCTTTGGTGCGCAGTACGCGATGCGCATCTGGATGGATCCGAGTAAGTTAAATAACTATCAGCTGACGCCGGTTGATGTGATCAATGCACTTAAAACCCAGAACGCCCAGGTGGCTGCCGGTCAGTTAGGCGGAACACCGCCGGTACCGGGACAGCAGCTGAACGCCTCAATTATTGCGCAAACGCGTCTGACCTCCACCAAAGAGTTCGGCAACATTCTGCTGAAAGTGAATAACGATGGCTCTCAGGTGCGTCTGCGCGATGTGGCACAGATCGAACTGGGTGGTGAAAACTACGAGATCATTGCGCGCTATAACGGTAAGCCTGCGTCCGGTATCGGTATCAAACTGGCGACTGGCGCTAACGCCCTGAATACCGCCGAAGCCGTTAAAGCCGAACTGGCTAAGCTGCAGCCAACGTTCCCGGCGGGAATGAAGGTCGTTTATCCTTACGACACCACACCGTTCGTTAAAATTTCTATTTTCGAAGTGGTGAAAACACTGATGGAAGCGATTCTGTTGGTGTTCCTGGTGATGTATCTGTTCCTGCAAAACTTCCGAGCCACGCTGATTCCGACTATTGCCGTCCCGGTTGTGTTGCTGGGGACCTTCGCCATAATCGGCGCTTTTGGTTACTCGATAAACACCCTGACGATGTTCGGGATGGTGCTGGCCATCGGCCTGTTGGTGGATGACGCCATCGTGGTGGTCGAGAACGTCGAGCGCGTCATGGTGGAGGAAGGACTGCCACCGAAAGAAGCGACCAAGCGCTCGATGGAGCAGATTCAGGGCGCGCTGGTCGGTATTGCCCTGGTGCTGTCAGCGGTCTTTATTCCCATGGCTTTCTTTGGTGGATCGACCGGCGTGATTTATCGTCAGTTCTCCATCACCATCGTGTCGGCCATGGCGCTGTCAGTACTGGTTGCGTTGATTCTGACGCCCGCACTCTGCGCCACTATGCTCAAGCCGGTAAAAAAAGGCGATCACGGCGCCACCAAAGGCTTCTTTGGCTGGTTCAACCGCCTGTTCGACAAGAGTACGCATCACTATGTTGACAGCGTAGGTCACATCGTTCGCGGTACGGGTCGCTATCTGCTGCTTTATCTGCTGATTGTGCTGGGAATGGCGTTTCTGTTCCTGCGTCTGCCTTCATCGTTCCTGCCGGAAGAAGATCAGGGCCTGTTACTGGCTCAGGCTCAGCTCCCTGCCGGCGCCACACAGGAGCGCACGCAGAAAGTGCTGGATCAGGTTTCTGATTACTTCCTGACGAAAGAAAAAGACTCGGTGAAATCTGTCTTTACCGTTGCGGGCTTTGGCTTTGCGGGCCGTGGACAGAATACCGGTATTGCCTTCGTCAGCCTCAAGCCGTGGGATGAGCGTACCAGCAGCGACATGAAAGTGCCTGCGATCCAGGGACGTGCAATGCAAGCGCTGGCGCAAATTAAAGACGGTATGGTCTTTGCGTTTAACCTGCCTGCCATTATCGAGTTAGGTAACGCGACCGGCTTTGACTTTGAACTTATCGATCAGGGTAACCTGGGGCATGAAAAGCTGACGCAGGCGCGTAACCAGCTGTTTGGCATGATCGCACAACATCCGGATACGCTGGTCGGTGTGCGTCCCAACGGTCTGGAAGATACGCCGCAGTTCAAACTGGATATCGATCAGGAGAAAGCCCAGGCACTGGGTGTCTCACTCAGTGATATCAATACCACGCTGGGCGCATCCTGGGGCGGCTCTTACGTTAATGACTTCATTGACCGCGGTCGTGTGAAGAAAGTCTACGTGATGGGTAAAGCTGATGCGCGTATGCTGCCTGACGACATCAATAAGTGGTATGTCCGAAACAGCAACGGCGAGATGGTGCCCTTCTCTGCCTTCTCATCAGCACGCTGGCAGTATGGTTCACCGCGTCTGGAACGTTACAACGGTTTACCGTCTATGGAAATCCTGGGGCAGGCAGCCCCTGGCAAGAGCTCCGGTGATGCCATGAACCTGATGGAAGAACTGGCTTCGAAACTGCCGTCGGGCATTGGCTTTGACTGGACCGGGATGTCCTATCAGGAACGTCTGTCGGGTAACCAGGCACCTGCCTTGTATGCCATTTCACTGATCGTCGTGTTCCTGTGCCTCGCGGCCCTCTATGAGAGCTGGTCCATTCCGTTCTCGGTCATGCTGGTGGTTCCGCTGGGCGTGGTCGGTGCATTGATCTTTACGACCTTGCGCGGACTGAGCAATGACGTTTACTTTGTCGTGGGGTTACTGACCACTATTGGCCTCTCGGCGAAGAACGCCATCCTGATTGTGGAATTTGCGAAGGACCTGATGGAGAAAGAAGGCAAAGGGCTGGTGGAAGCCACGCTTGAAGCCTGCCGTATGCGTCTGCGTCCTATCCTGATGACCTCACTGGCGTTTATTCTGGGCGTACTGCCGCTGGCCATCAGTACCGGTGCCGGCTCTGGTGCACAGAATGCGGTCGGTACGGGTGTCATGGGCGGGATGGTGACCGCGACCGCGCTGGCCATCTTCTTCGTACCGGTATTCTTTGTGGTGGTGCGTCGTCGCTTTGGTAAAAACAAAGCCGAGATCGAAAAGGGTCATCCCGTCGATCATCCTGACCACTCGCATTAATCTGTAAACTAAAAGGCCGCATCAGCGGCCTTTTTTAATGCCTCACGCCGTCTCTTTTTTGACAGCCGCAGGGATTAACCGCTGCCATGATGACGCTGGCTTGTATTATCGCGATAACTTCCTGTTCACTCGGGGTGAACGCTGCCTTCCTCACCCTCTTTTACATTCAGGTTGGTCACGCCCGGCGCGCTCCCGGATGACCTGACGAGTCACTTTGTTTCTTTTCGGTCTTAACCGCTTCACGCTGATTTCACACCCGCTTCTTTCTCTTGTCTCTGCCCGGCTTCTTACCCTCTCGTCAGACTGCGCTGACGTGTCACGCGGCTGACAAGCGTGTCTGAAGCCACTTTGTCTTTGTGGCAGCGCAAATCTGTTCTTTCCTGTCTGCCTGAAGCACGGTCTGCCCTGCGCCTGTTCTCAGTCAGCGACAGCGTGCTATCCGTTGCACGGTTTGCCCGCCATCGCCGCCCCGCTGTTTCCCCTGGGTTTTACAGGGTTGCATTCATATCGGCCACGGCGCATAATATTGTTATATTATAACATTACACTGGTGAGAAGTATGAAAGCGAATATTCATCCCCCCTATCGTGCCGTGGTGTTCCATGACACCTCGGCTGATGTCTTTTTCAAAATCGGTTCAACAATCAAAACCGACCGTACCGTTGAGTTTGAAGGCGAAACCCTGCCGTATGTGACGCTTGATGTCTCCTCGGCCTCTCATGTGTTTTACACCGGTAAGCAGAAAGACTTTGCCAAAGAAGGCAGTACCGCGCGCTTTAATCAGCGTTTTGGGCGTTTTCTGGGTCGGAAATAAGCGAGGGCAACATGCAGGTACTCAGCTCACTCCGTTGCGCAAAGCGTCGTCATCGGGATTGCAAAGTCGTTCGGCGTAAAGGCCGTATCTATGTCATCTGCAAAACGAATCCGCGCTTTAAAGCCGTGCAGGGAAGAAAGAAAAAACGTTGATGTGTCGTGAACCTTAGCCGGACTGTCTCTTTCGAGCCATTCCGGCTTTTTTTATGCTTAGCGCATGCTCTTGAGCATCACGTCAACGTTGTGTTTAAACGCGGCTTCATAGGTCGGCGCCGGTCCGGACGCGGTGGACAGCGCTTCCGGATAAAGCTCACCACCCGGCGTCGCGCCTGTCGCGCTGGCAATCTGTTTCACCAGACGGGGATCGGTCTGATTTTCCATAAAGTAGTTTTTGATATGCTCCTGCTTAAGTTGGGTGATCAAACTGGCTACATCGCTGGCGCTGGCTTCCGCTTCGGTGGAGAAACCAACCGGCGCAAGGAACGTGACGCCATAGCGTTGCCCAAAGTAACCGAAAGCATCATGGCTGGTCAGCACCTTACGTTTTTGCTGCGGAATGGCGGCAAAAGAGGTTTTGGCCCAGGCGTCCAGCTTTTGCAGTTGCTGAATATATTTTTCGCCGCGCTGACGGATATCTTCAGCGTCCTGGGGATCGGCCTTGATTAACGCATTCATCACGTTTTTGGCATAAATGGTGCCGTTATACATGCTGTTCCACGCATGGGGATCGGTAATGGTTTTGCCATCCTCTTCCATCGTGCGGGTTTCAATCCCTGTCGAGGCCACTACGGGCTCCCCTTTATAACCTGAGGCCGTCACCAGACGGTTCATCCAGCCCTCCAGACCGAGTCCGCTGACAAACACCACATCGGCTTTTGCCAGCGCTTCGCTGTCCTGCGGCGTCGGTTCAAAAGTATGGGGATCGCCATTGGGCCCGACCAGGCTTTTAACATGAACATGATCGCCGCCAATTTGTTTGACGATATCGGCCAGCACGGTAAAACTCGCCACCGCATCGATCGTTTTCGCCATGGTGAAGGGGCTGACGACTAATGCACCGATTGCCAGACTAATGGGTAATATCTTCATCGCTACCTCTGATTAATGGCGGCGCAGAATGCCACCGCACGGCCCTGTTAAGATGGAGAGAAAAAACAACATTGCGGCACTCAACACCACCGCCGGTCCGGCCGGCAGTGAAAAGTGCCAGGAAAGGACTAACCCCGTAAATGCCGACAGGACAGCCATCAACATGGCCGCGCCCAGCATCAGTACCAGATGACGGCTCCAGAATCGCGCGCTGGCGGCAGGCAACATCATCAGCCCGACCGACATCAGCGTGCCCAGCACCTGAAAACCCGCCACCAGGTTAAGCACCACCAGCGTCAGGAAAATACCGTGCACCAGCGGTGCGCTCCATTTACCTTGCGCACGCAGGAAATCCGCATCAAAAGCGTCAATGACCAGAGGGCGATAGATCACCGCCAGCATCAAGAGGGTAAACGCGGCGATGCTGCCCACCACGATCAGGGCCGGGTTGTCCACCGCCAGCAATGAACCGAACAGGACGTGAAGCAGATCCACGCTGGAGCCACGCAGTGACACTAACGTCACGCCCAGCGCCAGCGAACCCAGATAGAAGCCGGCAAAACTCGCATCTTCTTTCAGTGGCGTATAACGGCTGACCGCACCGGACAATAACGCCACCGCCAGCCCCGCTATCAACCCACCCACGCCCATCGCAACAAGGGATAAGCCTGAGATTAAATAGCCAATGGCGGCACCGGGCAGTACGGCATGGGATAACGCATCACCGATCAGGCTCATACGCCGTAAGGAGAGAAAGACGCCCAGCGGGGTGGCACTGAATGCCAGGGCAATACAGGCCACCAGCGCCCTGCGCATAAAGCTGAATTCAATAAAAGGTTGAATAAGCGTCACGGGGCAATGCTCCGTAACGGCGTCATAGCAACCGCACTGCGCTGATGCGATCCCTCATCCATTGACAGCACATCCGTAAAATAACGTTCAACTAACGGACGGTCATGCAACACGACCAGCAGCGTCGTGCCCGCCTGCTGCTGCTGCTGCTGCAGAATTGACATCAGTAACGCCACCGTTTTGCTGTCAATGCCGTTAAAAGGCTCATCCAGCAGCCACAAGCGACTACGTTGCAGCATGAGCCGGGCAAACAGGACACGCTGTAGCTGGCCGCCAGACAATGTCGCGGGCTGAGCATCCGCATAATCACGCATCTGCACCGCATCCAGCGCGGCGTTTATCTCATTGCGCAGTGCCCGGTTAATGCCGCCAAACCAGCCACAGCGCGGCCAGCAGCCAATAGAAACCAGCTCAAACACGGTGAGCGGGAAACGCGTTTCCAGTTCGCTACGTTGCGGCAACCAGCCCACTTCACGGCGCGAGATCCGCACATCACACTGCCCGCTTACCGGGGGTAATAATCCGGCGATCGTCTTTATCAGGGTAGATTTACCGCTGCCGTTGGCACCGATTAAGGCGGTCATACTGCCCTGCGCCAGTTCTGTTGTCACAACGGGCGTGACCGCGCGTCCCTGATAACCTGCCTGCAAATGCCTGAACGTTATCACGGCTGCATTCCCCACCACATCGCCAGCGCCAGTACGGCGATTAACATCAATGCCACCAACAGCCGTCCACCGAGTGACATCAGCAGTCCACTTTGATTCATCACTACACCAAAAATGTTATAACATAACAACCATCATACCCGATGTTGTCCGCCCACTGGCACGGCAATGTGTTTCAAAAAATAAACCAGGGCACAAATTGCCCGTATAAGGCCCAATAAGAAGCAACAGTGAATCAATCACTTGCTTAAATGAGAGCATCACAGCGCAATATTGCTGAAGAGGGGGACTTGCAAAGCGACAAAAGAACATCAATGATGGGTCTGAAGACATTTATTATGAGTACGCTATGTCAGTAAGCATTGAATGTGATGTTGCGCAGAATGAAACGGATTGCGTAAAATTAGCTACAATCATTAAACGGAATATTCTCAAAATAACAGAATCTCTGGTTGGCGATTTGCAATGGTATTCCGCAAACGCTCAGTTAGTACCAGACAGTTTAAAAGTTATTGATGTTCAGATGACCGGACCGAATAGATTTAAGTTACTTTACGATTTCCAGTGGAATTTATTTAATCCTTGTCTGGATTTAAATGAAACCATTACGCAAAATGAACAAGTCAGTTTTCATATCGGCCCTGCCGCGCTTGTGTTTGAGCCCATTGAGAATCACCGTCCCTCACCCGGAGATGAATTGTAATATTTAGTAATGGAGGTGAGCAGAACTAATGATTTTACACTATCCTTAATGCAGTCCGTTAATTATAAGCCCAACCACCACTTCCTGGCCGCTTCACCGAACCTGGCCGCATTGCGGTAACTTTGCTAGCTACGGAGGGGAAAAAGATGGACGAATACTCACCGAAACGGCATGATATTGCCCAGCTTAAATACGTGTGTGAGAGTTTGTTTGACGCCAGTATGGCAACATTAACCGACAGCCATCATGGCTGGGTAAATGACCCTACTGCCGATGGTAATTTACAGCTGAACGATCTGATAGAGCATATCGCCTCTTTCACCATGAATTACAAAATTAAGCATGCAGAAGACGAAGCGCTGATTACCCAAATCGATGAATATCTTGATGATACTTTTATGCTATTTAGCAACTATAGCGTTAACACTCAGGATCTGCAGCGCTGGCAACGTTCAGCAAAACGTTTATTTAATCTGTTTCAAGAAGAGTGCGCTTATCTTCAACAGCCAAGCCATTCATTATAGTACTGACGTGAGAACGGTTTATTTATGAACAAAACCCTGACTAAAACTGATTATTTGATGCGACTGAGACGTTGTCGCTCAATTGACACGCTCGAAAGAGTGATTGAGAAAAATAAGTATGAATTGTCCGATGATGAATTAGCCGTATTTTACTCCGCAGCCGATCACCGCCTGGCTGAACTGACGATGAACAAACTGTATGACAAAGTCCCCGTGTCAGTATGGAAATTTGTACGCTGAGTTAATTTTTGCGTTATGTTTAATCTGATTTAACCCGCCCGTTTCTGTTCGACTCGCCTGCCGGCAATGGATCGGCCCAGGCGAGCTTTGCCTGCCTGCGAAGAAAGAGGCGTGTCAAAAAAAGCGAGTGACAAGAGAGGAATCGGGTGGAGACAAAATGGTGGAGGCCCTGCCAGCTACATCCCGGCACACGCGTCACCTGCTGCGGCTGCTTCCTTCCGGACCTGACCGAGTTCACAAGCTAGCATTGCGGGAGAACCAACAGGGCCCCCATTGACAAGCCCTCATATCGAGAGCGCAGGCATTATCGGGGAAGCCTATGGCAATTGCAAGCCTGGCACGGATGACCGTTGGTTTCTTGTACGATCCCTGTAAATTACCCCCTTTATGTTAGCATTATGGTTCTTTTACTGGCAGGTAAGCCTATGAACTCAACCACTGACGGCTTTAAACAACGTATCTGGCAAATTGTGGCCGCCATTCCGCCCGGCAAGGTTACCACCTATGGCGATGTGGCATTACTGGCAGGCTCGCCCCGCGCGGCGCGCCAGGTGGGCGGCGTTCTGAGCCGCTTACCGGAAGGCAGTACGCTTCCCTGGCATCGGGTGATTAACCGTCACGGTACGCTTTCGCTCCAGGGCGAACGTTTTTTTCGTCAGCGTGAAGCGCTGGAAGCGGAAGGCGTGGAAGTTACGGAGGCAGGTCAGATCAATCTGGCTAAGTTTCGCTGGCAGTTTTAATACTGCAGGGCGGCACAGCACGCCGCCCTGCGTCAGAGCCTTACATCGTTGTCGGTGCCGGCACGGCGGCGGACGGCGTAACCTGCGTGGGCGATGTGGGTGGCACAGTGGTGACGGCGCCAGGCTGAGTCTTCATCGGTACAGAAGGCACGGGCACTAACACCAGATCGGCTTTGGTGCCGCCCTGATTCACGACCGGTTTCACTTCTTCCGTAACGAAGGCCAGCTTGCCATTAACCGTAATTGCTGCGCTCAACAAAATGCGTGCATTTGGCTGAACATCCGCTGGGTTAAACGGCAGTATGAAATGGAACGGCGCCTGTTTCCCGTCGGTGCGAACCACGCGCTGTGCCAACACTTTGGACGGTGCATCTGCCACCGATGCATCAGACAGGGTCACTGTCAGGGCTGCATCAGGCGGTAACGCGATACGCTGACGAATATAAACCGCCCCGCTTACATTAGGCTGAGCGATGGTCGCCGTTTGTCCTGCGACCGCAGAACCCAATGTCGGTGTCGGTACCGGTTTTCCTTTATGGGCACAACCTGCGAGAGCCATGGCCATCGCGACGCCACTTAACACATGCCAGAATTTCATCGATGTCGTCTCCTTTTGATCAGAATGATTTTTAGCAGTGAATCTTTATTACAGCGTTTCACTCGCCGTATAGCTTTAATGTTGGCACAAAATCAAAAGTTTGCCTGGTTGGATGAAAGTCCAAAAGTGTGGTTGACGGAAACTGGTCGGATCTTTCACACTTAACAAAATACATTTTCTCAGGATAGCGCCATGAGTCAGGCACTCGAAAATCTGCTTAATCTTATTCATCTGGAAAAACTCGACGAGGGGTTATTTCGCGGCCAGAGCGAAGATTTGGGCCTGCGTCAGGTATTTGGCGGTCAGGTCGTTGGACAGGCTCTCTTTGCGGCCAAACAGACCGTTCCCGAGGATCGGGGCGTTCACTCCTTTCACAGCTATTTTCTTCGTCCCGGAGACAGCCAGAAGGCGATTATTTACGATGTTGAAAGTCTGCGCGACGGCAAAAGTTTTAGCGCGCGCCGCGTCAGTGCCATCCAAAATGGTCAGCCGATCTTTTATATGACGGCATCCTTCCAGTCTCCGGAAAGCGGGTTTGAACATCAAAAACCGATGCCGCAGGTTAAAGGACCGGAAAACCTGGCCAACGAGCAGCAAATGGCGCAAAAAATGGCGCATATGCTGCCGGAAAAATTACGCGAAAAATTTGTCGCTGAACGCCCGCTGGAAATCCGCCCGGTACAGATCCACAACCCGTTAAGAGGCCATGTCGATAAACCGCAGCGTCAGGTGTGGATTCGGGCCAATGGCACCCTGCCCGACGATGTGCGTATCCATCAGTATCTCCTTGGCTATGCGTCCGATCTCAACTTTCTGCCTGTGGCCTTACAACCGCATGGTAAAGGTTTTCTTGAAGCCGATATGCAGGTGGCGACCATTGATCACTCTATGTGGTTCCATCGGCCACTGAACTTCAATGACTGGCTGCTTTACAGCGTTGAAAGCACCTCAGCATCGGGTGCACGCGGCTTTGTTCGCGGGGAGTTTTACAATCAACAGGGTGAGCTGGTCGCGTCTACTGTGCAGGAAGGCGTTATGCGTCAGCGCAGCGAATAGCAAAAAGGGGCGAATCATCGCCCCTTTTTATTTATTCAGACTGACAAGTTACTGGTTGTAAGCGTTCTCGCCATGGCTGTTGACGTCCAGACCTTCGCGCTCCTGCTCTTCCGGTACGCGCAGACCGACGATCATATCGGCCAGTTTAAAGCCAATAAAGGCAACGACGGCAGACCAGACAATGGTAACGCCCACGCTCAGCAACTGAATCGCAACCTGATGGCCCATGGTCACGCCAGACGCATAACCCACGCCGCCCAGTGAAGATGAAGCAAACACGCCAGTCAGGATACAACCGATGATGCCACAGACACCGTGGACACCGAACACATCGCAGGGATCGTCAACGCGCAGCCATTTTTTCAGCGTTGTCACGCCCCAGATACCTGCCAGACCACCCACGATACCGATGATCAGCGCGCCGCCAACACCGACATAACCACAAGCCGGCGTGATGGCAACCAGACCAGCAATAAAGCCAGAACAGGCACCTAACAAAGACGGTTTACCACGCAGCGCCCACTCGCCAAAAGTCCAGGCCAGCACCGCACCCGCCGTCGCAACCACGGTATTCAGGAAGGCCAGAGCAGCAATTTCATTCGCAGCGGAAGCTGAACCGGCGTTAAAACCAAACCAGCCAACATACAGAATCGCAGTACCGGTGAATACCATCGGCAGGTTGTGTGGTTTGAATGCTTCTTTGCCAAAACCGGCACGTTTGCCCACCAGGTAAGCACCAACCAGACCGGCTACCGCAGCGTTAATGTGCACCACCGTGCCGCCCGCGAAGTCCAGTGCGCCATCCTGAGCCAGTAAGCCGCCCGCCCAGACCATATGCGCAATGGGAAGATAAGCCAGGGTCAGCCAGACACCGACAAAAATCAGCACCGCGGAGAAACGGATACGTTCCGCCAGCGCACCGACGACCAGACCGACCGTGATACAGGCAAAGGATGCCTGGAACGCGACGTGAATATATTGATAAAAGGTGCCCATGACGGCGGTCAGTGCAATGTTTTTCAGCATGGCCCAGTTGAAGCTGCCAAAGAAAGCATTGCCTTCGCTGAAGGCCAGTGAGTAGCCATAAACCACCCACAGTACGCACACCAGCGAGAAGGTCACCGCAACCTGTGTGAGCATCGACAGCACGTTTTTACTGCGGATCAGGCCGCCGTAAAACAGTGCAATCCCAGGAATTGACATAAACAGCACCAGTGCGGTGCAAATCATCATAAAGGCGTTGTCGGCTTTGTCCGCTACGGCAGGTGCCGCCATCGCCAGCGACGGTAACAGTGCCAGGCTGGTCAGGCCCAACTTGGTCAGCATTTTATTCATTTTTTTCCATCCCATCACATTACTGAGTCTTGTTTACAGTGCGGCTTCGTCGGTTTCGCCGGTACGTATGCGAATCACGCGCTGCAGTTCAGCAACGAAAATCTTGCCGTCGCCAATTTTTCCGGTGTAAGCCGCTTTACTGATTACGTCCACTACTTCGTCCAGTTGGTCATCGGCAATGGCGATATCAATTTTTACTTTCGGCAGAAAATTTACGCTGTATTCCGCCCCGCGATAGAGTTCAGCATGTCCTTTCTGACGCCCAAAACCTTTAACTTCGGAGACGGTCAGTCCCTGAATACCAATTGAAGACAATGCTTCTCGCACATCTTCCAGCTTGAACGGCTTAATCACGACGGTAACCAGCTTCATAGCCTCTCCTTAAGGATTAAAATAGGTCGGTCTCATGGACACGGAGAGACTTAAGCAAAGCCTGTGCCAGATATAATCAGTGGGCAAAATCACTTTTCAGGCTGCGATGGAATCAGGGTTAGGAAACGCAGAATAAATAAGCAGGGCGCAGTGATGGGATGACTAAGCGAAGCGGATGCACGCTTTTGGTGCTGTTAAGCACAAAGACGTGCATCCAAACGGGTCAACAAGGAAAAAATGCGCAAAAAAGGTGCAGATCATCCGGCACTGGTCAGCACCTCATCCGATTCGAGCTGATCACCTGCCTGCTGCAACTGGTACATTTGCCAGTAACGGCCCTGCAAGGCCAGCAGCTGCTGATGATTCCCCTGCTCGACAACACGGCCACGGTGCAAAACCAGAATCGTATCGGCCTCGGTGATAGTGGAAAGGCGGTGAGCAATCACTACCAGGGTCGTATATTGACGTAAGGTGCGCAGCGTGTGTTGGATCGCCTGCTCCGTGCCGGAGTCAATATTCGCGGTAGCTTCATCCAGTATTAAAATCTGCGGCAGTTGCACCAGCACCCGAGCCAGGGCCAGTAACTGTTTCTGCCCTACCGAGAGATTATTACCCTGCTCTCCCAGTCGGGTATGGATACCGTCAGGCAAGGCGCGCGCCAGCGGGGCCAGCTGTACCTGTTCAAGTACTGACCAGACCGCCTCTTCACTGATATTCCGACCCAGCCGTACATTCGCTAACAGCGTGTCGGCCAGCACCACCGGATCCTGCTGTACCATCGCGATACCGCGACGCAGTGCCTCATGGGAATACTGGTTAAGCGGACGATCGTCCAGGCGCACCTCGCCGCGCGTGGCGGGGTAATAGCCCATCAGCAAATTTGCCAGTGTGCTCTTGCCGCTGCCGGTATGTCCCACCAGGGCGACAAAGCCCCGCGAAGGCACGTCGAGATCAATATTACTCAGCACCTCACGATCGTCCCGGTAGGCAAAGCTCAGGTTCTCCAGCGTAATACGTCCCGATTGCAGAGGCCGATCGTCATGACCGTAATGCTGCTGTGGCGCATCCATGAGTTCAAAAATACGTTCGCCCGCCACGACCGCCTGTTGCAGCATCGACTGCTGGGTGGTCAGTTCGATCAGCGGTTCATTGAGGCGCCCCAGATAGGTAATAAAGGCGTAAAGTACCCCAACTTCAAACACACCCGGCACCGAAAAGCTGAACAGCAGCAGTAATCCGCAGAGTATCAGCGCGGAGAACAGGCTCAGCAGCGGTCGTAGCAGGAAACCATCCAGCCTGAGCGTTTCCATGCGCGCCAGATAATGTGAACGGCTGGCCTCCAGCATGCGTTCACCAAAGCGCGCCTGCTGGCGAAACTGTTGTATCACGCTCATTCCGCTGATGACTTCATTGAAGCCATTATTAATGTCTGCCAGGTAGCTGCGTACACGACGGGCTATCGGCGTGCTGTAGCGCTGATAAATCAGCATCACAATGAGCACCATCGGGAAAATTAACATCGCCACCAGCGCCATGCGCCAGTCCAGACTAAACATCGCCACCATCATGGCACCGACCAGCGCGGCGCTACGCAGCACCGTTGCCACCACCGTGACGTACAGATCCCGAACAACTTCGGTATCATTCGTGACCCGGGAAATAATTTGCCCGACCGGCTGCGTATCAAAGGCGCCAAGCGGCTGGCGCAGTGCCGCATTCATGGCGTCGGTACGCAGGCGCTGTACCACACCAATGGCGGCCCGGTTAAACAGTAAGGCCTGCCAGTAATGCAAAGCGGCAGCCAGAAGCTGCAACAGGATAAAACTTACGACCAGTCCCGCCACCGTGCCCCACGGCATCTGATGCTTCGCGACCAGATTATCAATAAAATAGCTCACCAGAACCGGACCGGTCACTTCTGCCGCGGCCGCAATCCACAGCATCAACACGGCCAGAGACAATGACTTGCGCCACGGGCTGCCATAACTGAGCAGGCGTTTGAGCGTTGGCCACATACGTTGTGATTTAGCCATGTGCCACCTCTTCTTCCCTCTCATCGTCGTCCAGTGCCGCTTCCAGCTGTTGGTAACGGTACATATCGCGATACCAGCCAGGCATATTCGCCAGCCCGGCATGATCGCCACGCTGTGCCACCGTGCCTTTTTGCAGCACCAGAATTTCGCTGGCCTCTGTCAGCGCCGACAAACGATGCGCACTGATAATGATCGTTCGCCCTCTGCCCCACTGCCGCAGATTATGCAGGATGTCGTGTTCAGTGCGACCATCAACCGCCGAGAGTGCATCATCAAGCACCAGAATTTCCGCATTCATCAGCAAGGCACGGGCGATGGAAATACGTTGTTTTTGACCACCCGACAGCATGACGCCGCGCTCGCCCACCTCGGTTTCATAGCCCTGCGGCAGACGCAGAATATCCTCGTGCACGCAGGCCATTTTCGCCGCCTGCTCAATCTCGTCCTGCGTGGCGTTGGGCTTACCCAACGCAATATTACGGGCCACGCTGTCCGAGAACAGGAACGGAGTTTGGCTCACCACGGCCAGGCGACTGCGCCAGCTGTCCAGACGCAGCGACGGCAGCGGGATGGCATGGTAGCGAATATCACCTTGCTGAATGTCGAAATGACGCTGAATCAGACTCAGTAACGTGGTTTTACCACTGCCGGTCGGGCCACACAGCCCCAGCATATCGCCCGGTTTTAACTGGAACGTGACATTGCTTAATACCGCACCGGCACTGGCGGGATAATGAAACTCGCGGATAGCCACCTGCAGCGTTCCCGCTGGCTCAGGCAAGGTGTGATCACCGTCTTCCACCACTGGCGCTTCGGATAATAATGCGCGGATGCGGCTCCAGGCTGCGCTGCCTCGTTCAACGATGTTAAACATCCATGCCAGCGCCAGCATCGGCCAAATCATCAGGCCAAGATACATTACAAAGCTGGTGAGCTGGCCCAGCGTCATGTCTCCGTGCCACACCAGCCAGCTTCCGCCGCCTATCGCCAGCAGGTTGGCAAAACCAATGGCAATATAGATGGTGGGATCGAAACGCGCATCCACCCGGGCGACGCGCAGATTTTTTTCGCCGGTATCGCGTGCAATATCGGCAAACTGCTGGGACTGATGCTGCTCAAGTCCAAATGCTTTGATCATACGGATACTGGTCAGGCTCTCCTGCGTTTGATCGTTCAGGCTGGAAAAGGCAGCCTGAGCCAGTTTGAAACGGTTATGGAGTTGCTCGCCATAGCGGTGAATCACCAGTGCCATAAACGGCATCGGAATAAGCGAAATCAGCGTTAACTGCCAGCTGATTTGGGTACTCATGGCAATCAGCACAACACATCCCATCACCAGCGAATCCACCAGCGTGAGCACGCCTTCCCCGGCAGCAAAAACCACGCGATCCACATCGTTCGTGGCACGGGCAATGAGATCGCCGGTGCGATGGCGCAGGTAAAAGGCGGGCTGCTGTCGGCTGAGCTGACGGTAAAAGTCCTCGCGTAATTCGACGGCGAGTTGATAGGACGCGCCAAACAACAGCACGCGCCAGACATAACGCAGCAGATAAACCACGACGGCAGTCAGCAGCATCACCCCAATCCACATCATAATGCGGCTGGCGCTCATGCTGTGATGCGTTACGCCGTCAACCACCACGCCAACCACCCACGGCGGCAGAAGTTGCAGCACGGCAATGATGATTAATAAAGTGACGGCGCCCAGATAACGCCGCCACTCACGGATAAAATACCAACTTAACTGGCTGAATAATCGCACAAGGCAGCTCTCAATCTCAGGTAATCAGGGGGCAACCGGCAGGGCTGTAGTGTATTTGATCTCTTCCATCGCAAAGCTGGAGGTCACATCGATCAGGCCTGTTACACCATTAACTAAACGCTTATAGAAGGCATCATAACTTTTCATGTCGGCAACCTGAATACGCAGCAGATAATCATACTCCCCGGCCATGCGATAGAAGCCCATCACTTCAGGCATGCTTTGCACTACCGACACAAATTCCTGATACCAGTCTTTGCTGTGCTGGGTGGTTTTCACAAACATAAAGGCGGTAAGTGACAGGCCGAGTTTTTCATTATCAAGTAGGGCAACGCGTGCGCGGATGAAGCCATCTTCTTCCAGCTTTTTCAGGCGCTTCCAGCAGGGCGTGGTGGTGAGGTTAACCGCATCCGCCAGTACCTGGAGCGAAACTGTGCAATCCTGCTGCAGCATCGCCAGCAGTTTAAGGTCGATTTTATCTAACATGCGCAATCCGGTAGAAATTTTTTCTCCATTACGCCGATCTTACTGCAAAAGCTGCAAGCTCTTTTTCCTGCACGTGCCTTAAAATAGGGGCTTTCACCCGGTCGGAAATAACCCTTATGTCTTCATGCTGGATACGCCACGCGATAAACGAAATCAATGCTGACTTTCAACGCTCTGCGGATACGCATCTGATCCGCTTTGCATTGCCCGATTTCCCGGGAATCGGGTTCTATCTGAAAGACGAAAGTACGCATCCCAGCGGCAGCCTGAAACACCGTCTGGCGCGGTCATTGTTTCTTTATGCTCTCGCTAATGGCTGGATCAAACAGGGTACGCCCGTGATTGAAGCGTCATCGGGCAGCACCGCCGTCTCAGAGGCGTATTTTGCCCGCCTGCTGGGCCTGCCCTTTATCGCCGTGATGCCAGCCAGTACGGCCCGACGTAAAATCGAACAAATCACGTTCTATGGCGGCCAGTGTCATTTTGTGAGCGATCCCTGTCAGCTTTATGCCGAATCAGAACGGCTGGCGCGGGAACTGAATGGCCACTTCATGGATCAGTTCACCTATGCAGAGCGGGCAACTGACTGGCGCGGCAATAACAATATTGCCGAGAGTATTTTCCGCCAGATGGCGAATGAGCCTTTTCCTGTTCCTCATACGCTGATTATGAGTGCGGGAACCGGGGGGACCTCCGCTACGCTTGGCCGCTACATTCGCTATCAGGGATGCGATACCCGTTTGCTGGTTGTTGATCCGGAGCATTCCGTGTTTTACGACTACTGGCGAAACCGTGATGCCTTGCTCACCGGTCAGCGCGGCAGCATGATTGAAGGCATTGGACGTCCGCGCGTGGAGCCGTCGTTTATGCCCGACGTTATTGATGAAATGATCAAAGTCCCGGATGCAGCCTCGATTGCCGCCATGCTTAAGCTGGAAACCCTGCTGGGGCGTAAACCGGGCCCGTCTACCGGCACAAACTTCTGGGGCATGATGCAGGTGGCCAAACGCCTGCGCGACAATAACCAACAGGGTTCACTGGTTACCCTGCTGTGCGACAGCGGCGAGCGCTATCCTGACACTTACTACCAGCCTGACTGGGTCGCACAACATATTGGTGATATCACGCCCTGGCAGCGCGAACTGGAATAATATTTCACCCCGCCAGGCAGAGATAACCTGATGTGATCGCCGCCTGCAGCTGTTCAGCGGCGCACTCAGGTATTACCATAAGCGCAAATGTTTAAACTGGGATATCTCATGAAACGCGCTGTTGTGGTGTTTAGCGGTGGGCAAGACTCCACCACCTGTCTGGTTCAGGCTTTGCAACGTTATGATGAAGTGCACTGTGTGACCTTTGATTACGGTCAGCGTCATCGTGAAGAGATTGACGTTGCCCGCGACCTGGCCCTGAAGCTGGGTGCCCGTGCTCATAAAGTGCTGGATGTGACGATGCTGAATGCGCTGGCGGTGAGCAGCCTGACGCGTGACAGCATCCCGGTGCCATCGTATGACCCGACTGCAACCGGCCTGCCCAGCACCTTTGTCCCCGGCCGCAATATCCTGTTTCTGACCCTGGCATCAGTTTATGCCTATCAGGTTGAAGCGGAAGCGGTCATCACAGGTGTTTGCGAGACCGACTTCTCGGGCTACCCCGACTGCCGCGATGAGTTTGTCAAGGCGCTCAACCATGCCGTCAGCCTGGGCATGGCGCGTAACATTCGTTTTGAAACACCGCTGATGTGGCTTAATAAAGCCGAAACCTGGGCGCTGGCCGATTACTGGCAGCAGCTCACCTTAATCCGCGAAGACACCCTCACCTGCTACAACGGCATTAAAGGCGATGGTTGCGGCGACTGTGCCGCCTGCCATCTGCGGGCCAATGGCCTGAAGGCCTATCAGCAGGATCGCGCTGGCATTATGGCCGCCATGAAGGCCAAAACCGGTCTGGAATAATACTTTTGCGGCGACGATGGCGTGTCGCCGCCTCAATCAGGCCGGCTTCATTAATCTTTCCAGTCGCTGCCGCAGTTCTCCTTCGAGCGGAACGGCTTTTTGCGTGCGAAGATCAATGCACACAAACGTCAGTGCAGCATCCGCGACCACCGTTTCACTGCCCGCTAACAAAATGTGTTGAGTGATGATGCCACTTTTCCCATTGAGTTGCTTAATATCACTGCTGACCTCCAGTACGTCGCCCAATACGGCCGGGCGACGATAATTGATATTGATGTTTACCACCACAAAAGCCAGTTTTTGCTCAAGCAGCCAGGTAAAGGCCTCTGCTTCTTCCAGCCATTGCCAGCGCGCTTCCTCTAAAAACTCCAGATAACGCGCATTGTTAACATGCTGGTAAACATCCAGATGGTAGCCGCGCACTTTTATCGTGGTCTGCATGATCCTTCTCCTGCTGCTTATTGACTGGTTGGACCTGTTCACTCTAGCAGAGTCCCGCCCTGACAGCAGGTTAAGCATCAGAGTTGCGCTTCACTTCACAATTTTAACCGTGAGGCATTTCGCTCCACCAGCGCGTGACCAAAGCCAGGCACGTCTTTCAGTTGATCTACCGCCGTGAACGGCCCGTATTCTTCACGATAGCTGACGATAGATTGCGCCTTTTTCAGACCAACGCCATTCATCACCGCTGAGAGTTGCTCCGCCGTGGCTTCATTGATACTGACCTGCTCCTGATGCGGCATTGAAACCTGTGCAGCCTGTGTCTCACTGGGGGTTTCCGCCGCTGCCAGTGGCGTTTGAACGAGGGCGCCACACAGGGCGAGGGAAAGATAAAAGGCATGTAAGTGGGTTTTAGCCATGCTGTGTTTCTCCTTGTGTTAAACAGCAGGCTCAGCGTGTCATGTCCGCTAAACAGACTCAAAGGGCAACGTTCTAAAATGGAAAAGGCCGCATAAGCGGCCTTTAGTCATTTCAGCTGTTACCTGAAATTTGCGAGGATTACTGCATTTGAGCAGCGGCACCGTATTTGATTTTGGCCGCTTTACGCAGGTTTTGCAGTAAGGCTTCAAAGGTCAGTTGCGCGTTGTTTTGCGTGACGCCTTTGACCATCTCGTCAATCTGCGCCTGAGGCAGGCTACCGGTCGTAACCTTATTCACCGCGATCAGCACCACATTGCCTTGCATGTCCTCACCCACGCCCCATGACGGTTTGTTATCCGCTGGCTCTGGCAGGTTGAAGGCAGCCTGAGCAACGGGATCCTGCGTGTTACGGTCAACCGTTTTGCTGGCGGTTAACGTCAGACCTGCGGCTTTCAGCACATCCGGTTTACCGGCTTTCAGCTCGGCTAACAGTTTATCAGCCTGGGCTTTTGCCTGTTGCGTCGCTTTATCATGCTTGATCGTCTCGGTGATTTGCGCTTTTACCTTGTCGAGGGGTTCCACCGCTTCGGGTTTATGCGCACTGATACGCAGTACAAAGGCACGATCGCCATCGACATTGATGATGTCAGAGTTATTTCCGGGCGCACCGTTTTGTCCCACTAACCCACCATTGAAGATGGCCTGCTTAACGGCATCAAAGTCGAGATCTTTAGGCACATCGTCACGGCTGAACCAGCCTGTTTCTGTGGCTTTCATACCTGACGCCTGCTCTGCACCAGCCAGCGACTCATTATCATTGCTCGCGGCTTCACTGACTTTCTGCTGCAGTTTGTAGAATTCCGCCTGTGCTTTATCCTGTTTGACCGCGTCCGCGATCTCATCACGTACTTCCGCCAGCGGTTTAACCTGCTCAGGCTTGATGTCGTCAAGACGGGCAATCAGGAAACCCACAGAAGACTTGATTACACCGGAAAGCTGACCCTTTTCTTTCAGTCCCGCATTCTTCAGCTCGTCTGGCGTTGTTGACGGCTCAAGCCAGCCCATATCGCCGCCTTTACGGGAAGAGATCGGGTCAATGGATTTGGTTTTTGCCAGTTCCGCGAAATCCGCGCCGCCTTTCAGCTGCGCCAGAATAGCGTCGGCATCGGCTTCGGTTTTGGTCTGAATCACGCTGTAACGATCGCGCTGGGGCTGCGTGTAGTCCGCTTTATGTTGATCGTACCAGGCCTGAATATCCGCATCGCTGGCATTTTCCTGCATGCTGGCGGCATCCAGTTTGATATAGCTTACGCGGAACTGCTCAGGGGCCATAAAGCTGCTTTTATGCTGCTGATAATACTGGTTGATTTCGTCGTCATTGACGGTTTGCTTTGCAGCCAGAGCATTCACATCGAGGGTAGCCGTCTGAATATCACGCTTTTGCGCCACCAAATCCACCAGCTTAGTGGTTTCATTTTTCAGCATAAAATCGGTATTCGCGACCGCATTGATCAGCTGTTGGGTGGCCAGTTGTTTACGCAACGCTTCGGCATACTGATCCGGCGTGAATCCCATATTGCGGATCATCGCATTGTATTTAGCATTATCGAACTTGCCGTTGGTCTGAAACGCAGACTGGCTGAAGATAGCCTGTTTGACCTGATCGTCACTGATGGCAATATGCAGATCTTTTATGTAGGTATCCAGTAATGCCTGGTCAATCAGCTGAGACAGCGCCTGCTGGCGCATCTGCTGCATGTAACCTTCGTTGCCCGCAAGCTGCGAGAACTGATCACCCAGCATCTGCTGCTGACGATTGCGCTCGTTGTTGAACGCCTGCTCTAACTGCGCACGGCTGATCTCCTGGCCATTAACTTTGGCCGCATAATCGTTGTTACCGCCAATCAGATAGTTGCCAACGCCGGTCAGCACAAAGGAGAGAATGATCAACCCCAAAATAATCTTGAGCACGACATGGTTCGACGCCGCGCGTAAATTGTCCATCATGGTATGACAACACTCCGCTGTAGTGTGAATGTAAAGCCCTGCCGCAATAACGCCATCTTCCCGACGCATTACTCCGCTGCAAGTCTGGCTGGCAGCATGCATCCTGTTGAGACAAGTCTCGCAACCTTAAACCGCCTCTCCGGATGTAAAAAAGGCACATCTTATTGATGTGCCCGTATGTTACATGAGAACGCGTTAACCGTCCTCTAATCCACTCAAGAAAATGTGTTATTGAGTGGTGGCGTTGTCATTAGTTGACAGCGTCTTTCAGTGCTTTACCTGCACGGAAACCCGGTACTTTACCTGCCGGGATAGTAATCTCTTTACCGGTTTGTGGGTTACGGCCGGTGCGCGCTGCACGCTCACGTACTGAGAAAGTGCCGAAACCTACCAGCGCCACTTCATCTCCGCTTTTCAGCGCGTCAGAAACAGAGCCCATAAATGCATCTAAAACACGTCCTGCTGCTGCTTTAGAAATGTCGGCATCGGCAGCAATTTTATCGATCAGTTGTGACTTATTCACTCTATTCATCCCCTCTTTATTATTTCACATCGTACCCACGCTTCCTGTCGGGCACGAACGCGCAGCAAGTTATATCAAGCCTTATATGCCGAAACAACGGTAATCCTCTTATAACATCGCTTCAGCAGCCACCTAAATTAGCGGGACAAAAAAAAGCTGGCAAGCACCAATTGGTGTTGCCAGCGCGGCTTTTTAACGCTTTATGCCATTAATCACTATTTTGCGGTAGCTACCTGCATACCGTAAGGCGCGTTTTCCAGTGCCAGGTTCAGCACTTCCTCAATACGTTTGACCGGATGAATTTCCAGATCGGCAATCACGTTCTGAGGAATTTCTTCCAGATCGCGTTTGTTTTCGTCCGGGATCAGCACCACTTTAATACCACCGCGGTGTGCCGCCAGCAGCTTCTCTTTCAGCCCGCCGATAGGCAGGACCTGACCACGCAGGGTGATCTCACCGGTCATCGCGACGTTTGAACGCACCGGGTTACCGGTCAGGCAAGACACCAGGGCAGTACACATGGCAATACCGGCACTGGGACCATCTTTCGGCGTCGCGCCTTCCGGTACGTGCACATGGATATCGCGTTTTTCATAGAAATCGCCATTGATACCCAGTTTTTCCGCCCGGGCGCGGACGACAGTCAGCGCGGCCTGAATGGATTCCTGCATGACTTCGCCCAGCGAACCGGTATAAGTCAGCTTGCCTTTGCCCGGTACACAGGCGGTTTCAATGGTCAGCAAATCGCCACCCACTTCCGTCCATGCCAGACCTGTTACCTGACCCACGCGGTTTTCGCTGTCGGCGCGGCCATAGTCAAAACGCTGCACCCCAAGGAAATCCTTCAGGTTTTCACCATTAATGGTGATGTGCTTTTTGGTTTTGTCCATCAGCAGCGTTTTCACTGCTTTACGGCACAGCTTGGACAGTTCACGTTCCAGGCTACGCACACCAGCTTCACGCGTGTAGTAACGGATGATGCCGATGATAGCGCTGTCTTCGACGGTGATCTCAGACGATTTCAGGGCGTTACGTTCAATCTGCTTCGGCAGTAAATGCTGCTTGGCGATATTGAGTTTTTCGTCCTCGGTATAGCCAGAAAGACGAATCACTTCCATACGATCCAGCAGTGGAGCCGGAATGTTCATGGAGTTCGACGTCGCCACAAACATCACATCAGACAGATCGTAATCGACTTCCAGATAGTGATCGTTAAAGGCGATGTTCTGTTCAGGATCCAGCACTTCCAGCAGCGCTGAGGCCGGATCGCCGCGCATATCCGACGACATTTTGTCGATTTCATCCAACAGGAACAGCGGGTTTTTCACGCCGACTTTCGCCATCTTCTGAATCAACTTGCCCGGCATAGAGCCAATATAGGTACGGCGATGACCGCGAATTTCCGCTTCATCCCGCACGCCGCCGAGGGCCATGCGTACATACTTACGCCCGGTTGCTTTCGCAATAGACTGACCCAGCGAGGTTTTACCCACGCCCGGCGGTCCCACCAGACACAGAATCGGCCCTTTAATTTTGCTGACGCGACTTTGCACCGCAAGGTACTCAAGGATGCGGTCTTTGACGCGTTCCAGGCCATAATGGTCGGTATCCAGCGTTTCCTGGGCTTTGCGCAGATCTTTCTTCACTTTGCTGCGCGCATTCCACGGAACCTGAACCATCCAGTCGATATAGCCGCGCACCACGGTCGCCTCGGCAGACATCGGCGACATCATTTTCAGCTTCTGCAGTTCTGCTTCAGCTTTCTCACGCGCTTCCTGCGGCATTTTGGCCGCATCGATTTTACGTTTTAACGCTTCGTACTCGTCAGGCGTATCATCCATCTCGCCCAGCTCTTTCTGAATGGCCTTCATCTGCTCATTCAGGTAGTACTCACGCTGGCTCTTTTCCATCTGCTTTTTGACGCGATTGCGAATGCGTTTCTCAACCTGCAGCAGATCGATTTCAGATTCCATCATGGCCATCAGATATTCCAGACGTTCATTGACGTCTGACATCTCCAGCACTGACTGTTTATCCGCGAGTTTTAATGGCATGTGCGCCGCCACCGTATCCGCCAGGCGCGCCGCATCATCAATATTGTTCAGTGACGTTAAGACCTCAGGCGGGATCTTTTTATTCAGTTTGATATAGCCTTCAAACTGATTGATCGCCGTGCGCACCAGCACTTCCTGCTCGCGCTCTTCAATCTCCGGAGAGACCAGATATTCCGCCTGGGCGACAAAATGGTCACCGTTGTCAGCCAGCGTAGTGATATTGGCACGCTGTAAACCTTCAACCAGCACTTTTACCGTTCCGTCTGGCAGTTTTAACATCTGCAGTACGGAGGCAATGGTACCCACTGAAAAAAGATCGTTTATGCCAGGTTCATCCGTTGAAGCCTCTTTCTGTGCGACCAGCATGATCTTTTTATCATGATCCATTGCGGCTTCGAGGCACCGAATTGATTTTTCCCGGCCAACAAACAACGGAATTACCATGTGCGGATAAACTACCACGTCGCGCAACGGCAGGACGGGGATTTCAATGCGTTCAGAACGCTCAGGATTCATAGAGCTCTCTCTTAGTTTAGTGTCCGCAAGGTGATGGGTACCGCATCAGGCAGGTGTGCGGTCAAACCCACAGGTGTCTGAGTATATGGGGATGATTGTCAGACATTCAATGTCACAACGGTGAGAAATGCAAAAGGGGAAAGATTTTCCCCTTTATAGATGGCACAATGTGGACGATTTGTTTATTTATTCGCCAGAAGCCTGAGCTTCGTGCTTGCCATAAATCAGCATGGGTTCAGACTGACCTTCAATCACCGACTCATCAATCACCACTTTCTCGACATCTTCCATGGACGGCAGATCGTACATGGTTTCGAGCAGCGCGCCTTCCACGATAGAACGCAGACCGCGCGCACCGGTTTTACGTGACATCGCCTTTTTAGCAATCGCCGTCAGGGCTTCGTCACGGAACTCCAGCTCAACGCCTTCCAGGTTAAACAACGCCTGATACTGCTTGGTGAGTGCGTTTTTCGGCTCACGCAGAATCTGAATCAGCGCTTCCTCACTCAGTTCATTGAGCGTGGCTACCACAGGCAGACGGCCAATGAATTCTGGGATCAGGCCAAATTTGATCAGATCTTCCGGCTCACATTGCGCCAGTAACTCGCCTTCTGTTGCCTTCTGTGATTTACCTTTCACCGTTGCGCCAAAGCCAATGCCTGAACCGGTTTCAACGCGCTGCGAGATAACCTTATCCAGACCGGCGAAGGCGCCACCACAGATAAACAGAATCTTAGAGGTATCGACCTGCAAAAACTCCTGCTGCGGATGCTTACGGCCACCCTGCGGCGGCACAGCGGCGACGGTGCCTTCAATCAACTTCAGTAACGCCTGTTGCACACCCTCACCCGATACGTCACGGGTGATCGATGGGTTGTCTGATTTACGTGAAATTTTATCGATTTCATCGATATAGACGATACCACGTTGGGCTTTCTGCACATCGTAGTCACATTTTTGCAGCAGCTTCTGGATGATATTTTCGACGTCTTCCCCCACATAACCGGCTTCGGTCAGCGTGGTTGCATCCGCCATGGTAAAAGGCACATCCAGTAAACGGGCCAGGGTTTCAGCCAGCAACGTTTTACCGCTACCGGTCGGACCGATCAGCAGAATGTTACTTTTGCCCAGTTCGATACCGTTGCTGGTATCCCCGTTGCGTAAACGTTTGTAGTGGTTGTACACCGCCACGGCCAGGACTTTTTTGGCCCGTTCCTGACCAATAACGTAATCGTCGAGGTGATGGCGGATCTCATGCGGCGTAGGCAGCGCACTACGTTCGCGATGCGGGGCAACCTCTTTAATCTCTTCGCGAATAATGTCGTTACACAGATCAACGCACTCATCGCAGATATACACTGACGGCCCGGCAATCAGCTTACGCACTTCATGCTGGCTTTTGCCGCAAAAAGAGCAGTACAGCAACTTTCCTGAACCGTCTTTGCGCTTATCTGTCATCAGTTAACCTCTTCTTGTTCTCAGGCCGTACCAGCCGTACAGCACTGGCCGTGGGTACACGGCCGATGTTCATTCAACCCGTCATTATCTTGTCCTGTTAACTATAGACCAGAGACAAGGTGAAGTTAGGGCTTATTGGCGATGCGTCAGGATTGAATCGACCAATCCATACTCTACCGCTTCGCTGGCGGAGAGGAAACGGTCACGCTCAGTGTCACGCTCAATTTCTTCCAGTGACTTACCGGTATGTTCCGCCATCAGCTCGTTCATGCGCTGCTTCACTTTCAAAATTTCACGCGCATGAATCTCAATGTCGGTCGCCTGTCCCTGATAGCCACCCAGCGGTTGGTGAATCATCACGCGTGAGTTTGGCAGGCAGAAACGCTTGCCTTTCGTCCCGGCTGTCAGCAGGAAAGCCCCCATTGAGCAGGCCTGGCCCATACAAATGGTGCTGACGTCAGGCTTGATAAATTTCATGGTGTCATAAATTGACATGCCAGCCGTAATGACGCCACCCGGTGAGTTGATATAAAGGTAAATATCTTTTTCCGGGTTCTCCGCTTCCAGAAACAGCATCTGGGCCACAATCAGGTTAGCCATGTGATCTTCTACCTGGCCGGTTAAGAAGATAACGCGCTCTTTAAGCAGACGGGAATAGATGTCGTATGAACGCTCGCCGCGCGAGGTTTGCTCGACCACCATTGGCACCAACGCATTGTGCGGTGCAGTAAACTCACGATCGCCACTGTATGACATTACCGTCTCCTGGATAAATTTCATTGGCAACATTCTGTACCGATTTTACGTAAGACGAGCAACAAAAACTATGCTCTGCCTCTTACCGACAACATCAGGACGGTTAATCAGTCAGCCGAACTGTTTTTTGCATACTCCCTCTATCTTGGGATAGTGCTCAGTTGTTTCAAGCATAACAACCTTTTCATCAATCGCTAACCCGGAAAAAGCGATGCGTGAACAATTCGCCTAAAAATTAATCAAATAGCGACAGACCCGTTGCCAGAAAGCGTATTACAGAAAAAAGCCCGCGACTTTTCAGGCGCGGGCTTTAGCACAAGGGGTTAAACGGACGATCAGGCCTGAGCGGTCTGATTCATCAGTTCCTGGAAGTTAGTTTCTTTTTCAGAAACTTTGGCTTTCGCCAGCACAGCTTCAACCGCCTGCTCTTCCAGCGCCACATTGCGCATGTTGTTCATCAGCTCGTTATTTTTGCTGTAGAACTCGATCACTTCCTGCGGATCTTCGTAAGCAGACGCCATTTCTTCGATCAGCACTTTAACGCGATCTTCATCGGCTTTCAGCTCGTGCGTGCGAATCACTTCGCCCAGCAGCAGACCGACCACAACGCGACGCTTCGCCTGCTCTTCGAACAGTTCGCGTGGCAGTTCCAGCGCTTGCTTCTCGTTACCACCAAAGCGTTGTGCAGCCTGACGACGCAGAACGTCGATTTCGCTGTCGATCAGCGCAGCAGGCACATCAATAGGGTTCGCTTCAACCAGACCGTCGATAGCCTGTGTCTTCACGCGGTTACGAATCGCGCCTTTCAGCTCACGTTCCATGTTCTTACGCACTTCCGCACGCAGGCCCGCAACCGAACCATCTTCCACGCCGAAACGCTTGATGAATTCTTCGGTCAGTTCTGGCAGTTCGCGCGTTTCCACTTTCTTCAGCACGATCTCGAACTTCGCGTCTTTCCCTTTCAGGTTTTCCGCGTGGTAGTCGTCAGGGAATTTCACGTCGATAGTGAAGGTTTCGCCTGCTTTGTGACCCACAACGCCTTCTTCAAAGCCTGGGATCATACGGCCCTGGCCCATGGCCAGAACGAAGTCAGATGCTTTACCGCCTTCGAATTCTTCGCCGTCAACAGAACCGGTGAAATCGAGGGTAGCGCGGTCTTCAGCACCCGCTGCAGCGTCGGTTTCAATCCAGTTAGCCTGCTGCTTGCGCAGCGTTTCCAGCATGGTATCGACATCGGCATCGGTCACTTCGACCTGAGGCTTTTCAACTTCGATGTTTTCCAGGCCTTTCAGCTCAACTTCTGGATACACTTCGAACTCAACCGCATAGGTGAAGTCCTGACCTTCTTTGTATTCGCCTGGCACATAGTTAGGCGCGCCAGCCGGATTGATCTTCTCTTTGATGATGGCGTCAACAAAGTTACGCGTCATCAGATCGCCCAGCACGTCCTGGCGCACAGAAGCACCGTAGCGCTGCGCGACGATGTTCATGGGCACTTTGCCTTTACGGAAACCATCGATACGGACTTTCTTCGCCACATCCACCAGTTCTTTTTTAACGGCGCTTTCGATGCTGTCAGCTGCGACAGTAATCGTAATGCGACGGCCCAGGCCCTGAGTGGTTTCTACAGAAACTTGCATCTTGTTACCTCAAAAAATCACGTGCTCGGTCAACTTCAGACACCACACATTAATTAATGCGCCGTATCTAACAACCGGGACGGCTTCCGTGAAGAGAACCTGATCCCTGTTACCAGAAGCGTCCCGAAGACATTCCGGAAAAATAGACGCAGCATTATAGCGGCATCACTGAGATGAGTCGAGGACGCTAAGTCACCACTTTTCAGGGAGTTTGCTGCTTTTTTGAGCCAGGTAACGCGTTTAGCAAGGATAAAAACACAAAAACGGCCCGCAGGCCGTTTAAAAAGAGGGGATGTTATGCGAGTGTGCCCGCGCCGCGACAGTTCGGCGAAGCGAGTACCGTATCTTGCAATCCTTCCCACTCTTTCAGGGTATAAGTATGCAAGGCCAGTGCGTGAACACTTCCCGCCAGCTCAGCACTGAGTTCACCATAAATTGCGCGATGGCGGGCAAGAAAACGCTGACCGGTAAAAACGTCGCTGACAATCACCACTTTGAAATGGCTTTCAGAACCGGCAGGCACATTGTGTCGGTAGCTTTCATCATGCACTTCCAGATGAGCCGGCTCAAAAGCCAGGCGCAGCTTCTCTTCTATCTGTTCTCGAATCATGGTTTTACCCTCAATGGCGAGCGCTGTGCCCCATCTGTTTAAATATTAGTCCGTTTTTGGCTGCGCAACGCGACAGCGGACGCAATATTATCACTCCGTCGCCCTCTTCGCTTGTGCCTTGTCAGGCGGGGAATATGAAAAGGTAGAGAGCAAGAAAAAGCGCCTTGCGCGGTTTACCTTGTGGCAAAGGGCTTTATTCACTGCACCGCTTTGCTATGATGGCCGCAGTTTTTGCACACCAACCCATGACACTAACGAGAAAGCGTATGTTGAAAAAACTGTTATTCCCGCTGCTGGCTGCTTTTATCCTGGCCGGTTGCGCTTCCAGCAACAACACATTGACCATTCAACCTAAGATTCAGCTGCCACAGCGCGATCCGAGCCTGATGGGCATTACGGTGAGTATCAACGGCGCCGATCAGCGTCGCGATCAGGCGCTGGCAAAAGTTAATCGCGATGGACAACTGGTCAGCCTGACCCCGTCGCGCGATCTGCGTTTCTTACTCCAGGAAGTTCTGGAGAAACAAATGACAGCGCGCGGCTATATGGTCGGTCCTAATGGCGCGGTTGATCTGCAAATCATCGTCAATAATCTGTATGCCGACGTCACCCAGGGTGATGTGCGTTACAGCATTACCACCAAGGCGGATATCTCTATCGTGGCGACCGCGAAAAATGGCAATAAACAGATTAAAAATTACCGCCAGACCTACAGCGTAGAAGGGGCTTTCAGCGCCACCAATCAGAAAATCGCCAATGCGGTGAATTCTACGCTGAGCGACGTGATCGCCGATATGGCGCAGGACACCAGCGTCAACGACTTCATCAAACAAAACGCCCGTTAATCAGGTCTTTTGCCCGGCAGCCGGCCGGGCACTTTTCAAGGTCAGTATGAATCACTACTTCCGTGTCTTCCGCCAAAAAAATGCAGCCATTTTACTCCTTCTGGGATTCGCATCAGGTTTGCCTCTGGCCTTAACCGGCGGGACGCTGCAGGCGTGGATGACGGTTGATAATATCGATTTGAAAACCATCGGATTCTTTTCACTGGTGGGCCAGGCCTATGTGTTTAAGTTTCTCTGGTCCCCCCTGATGGATCGCTTCACGCCGCCGCTTCTCGGTCGGCGCAGAGGCTGGTTGCTCATTACGCAACTGGCACTGGTGGCCAGCATTGTGGCAATGGGCTTTTTGCAGCCCAGCCGGGATTTAACCCTGATGGCGGCACTGGCGGTACTGATTGCATTCTGTTCTGCGTCACAGGATATCGTCTTCGATGCCTGGAAAACGGATGTGTTGCCGCCGGAAGAACGCGGAAGTGGCGCTGCCATCACGGTATTAGGCTATCGCCTGGCAATGTTGATATCGGGCGGTCTGGCGCTGTGGCTGGCCGATCGCTATCTTGGCTGGGAGGCGACTTACTGGCTCATGGCCCTGCTCCTGCTGCCCTGTCTTATCGCAACCTGTCTTGCCAAAGAGCCGGACAACGCGCAGGCCGCGCCGCGCACGCTACGTCAGGCGGTTGTCGATCCTCTGCACGATTTTTTTAATCGCAACAACGCCTGGCTGCTGATCACGCTCATCATTCTTTACAAGCTCGGCGATGCATTTGCCGCTTCTCTCACCACCACCTTTTTGATTCGCGGCGTGGGATTTAATCCTGGCGACGTCGGGCTGGTAAACAAAACGCTGGGCTTGCTGGCGACCATCATTGGCGCGCTTTATGGCGGCATGCTGATGCAACGCCTGAGCCTGTTTCGCGCGTTAATGATTTTTGGCCTGCTCCAGGCGGTGTCGAATTTCGGCTACTGGCTGCTGGCGGTCACCGACAAACACCTCTGGAGCATGGCGAGCGCGGTCTTTATTGAGAACCTGTGTGGCGGAATGGGAACCGCTGCGTTTGTCGCGCTGCTGATGACGCTGTGTAATAAGTCCTTCTCGGCGACGCAGTTCGCCCTGCTGTCTGCGCTTTCAGCGGTAGGCCGGGTTTACGTGGGACCTGCAGCTGGTTATCTGGTCGAGATCTGGGGCTGGCCAACGTTCTACGCCTTTACCGTTTTCGCCGGTCTGCCGGGCCTGGCCCTGCTGGCTTTTTGTCGCGGTACACTGGACTTTACCCAAAAAACCGGCCAGTTTTTGCCGCGTCGCCATTTTTCCGCAGGCTACCGCTGGACGAAACGGCTGTTTGCAGGCGGATGCGGGTTACTGGCGCTATGGCTGCTGTCGCTGGCGCTGAATGCAACGGGTATGCTCACGCTTTCGGCGTGGCTGGCTCCGCTGTTTGAAGCCGGTATGGCGCTGGCGCTTTGCGGTGTGCTGTCCGGTGTGGTGCTGGATTATCGCGCATTGAGAAAGGCCGGGAATTGACCTTTTGCCTCATAATCACACAGTCGCAGGTGCCATTTCAGCCAATTGGTTAAGCGAACCTAATTTGTCTTTGCGTGTCAATTTACAAAAAATATTTTTATCATGTGCGCGCTTCGGGCAAGATATTTAAATCCGGTACGCAATTAATTAAGTTAAAAATTAGAGAAAAAATGATGCAATATTGTTAAATAATTGGGTATTAAAAGTCAGGGTTATTCCTTTCCTACTTTTGTTTAACCCCGCATCCATCTCTTTTTGTTATATTACTGCCAACTGCTTGTCCACGTTAATAATTTGTCACCGAGAACAACATTTGTGACACCCTTAGCAAAAGGTGTCAACATGGTTCTGACACATCCTTAAGCTGGTTTACACTGCATAAACCTTCCCGTAAAATGCGCGCACACTTAAACGACAATAGAGCCCTTTGTCATTGAGGTCGTTAAATGAGACTCAGTAAATACAATAAAAGTTTGGGGATTTTGTCATTAATCGCAGGCACTTTATTAATGAGTGGCTGCGATAATGCATTGTTAAATCCCAAAGGACAGATTGCGCTGGAGCAACGTTCGCTGATACTGACCGCTTTTGGTCTGATGATGATCGTCGTGATTCCTGCAGTCTTAATGGCCGTCGTGTTTGCCTGGAAATATCGGGCGTCGAACACGAATGCTAAGTACAGCCCTAACTGGTCACACTCCAATAAAGTGGAAGCTGTGGTCTGGACCATTCCGATCCTGATCATCGTTTTCCTTGGTGTACTGACCTGGAAATCAACCCATGCGCTGGAGCCAAGCAAACCCCTGGCCTCTGACGTGAAACCGGTTGAAATTGACGTCGTTGCTCTGGACTGGAAATGGTTATTCATTTATCCAGAACAAGGTATTGCGACAGTTAACCAGATTGCCTTCCCGGCAAACACCCCGGTTAACTTCAAAATCACCTCCAACTCCGTCATGAACTCCTTCTTTATTCCTACGCTCGGTAGCCAGATCTACGCGATGGCGGGCATGCAGACCAAACTGCACCTGATTGCCAACGAGCCAGGAACTTTCGACGGTATTTCCGCCAACTTCAGTGGTCGCGGTTTCTCTGGCATGAAGTTCAAAGCCATTGCAACCAAAGACGATGCGGAGTTCCAGCAGTGGGTTGCCAAAGTAAAAGCGGCACCTAACACGCTGATGACGATGGATGATTTCGAGAAAGTGGCTGTGCCAAGCGAAAATCACCCGGTGGAATATTTCTCTTCAGCTAATCCTGAACTGTTCTTGCAGGTCATTAACAAGTTCATGAATAGCCACGGGAAAATGGACATGTCTGAACACAAAGGCATGGACATGAGTCACACCGCTACCGCGGGAGCCGAGGAATAATACGATGTTCGGAAAATTAACTCTGGATGCAGTGCCCTACCATGAACCGATTATCATGGTTACGGTTGCCGGCATCATCATTGCAGGTCTGGCGATCGTCTCTGCCATCACCTACTTTGGTAAGTGGAAATATCTGTGGTCTGAATGGCTGACGTCAATCGACCATAAAAAACTGGGTATCATGTATATCATCATGGCGTTCGTCATGCTGCTGCGCGGCTTTGCTGACGCCGTGATGATGCGTACCCAACAGGTTCTGGCTTCCTCCGGGGAAGCAGGCATATTGCCCCCTCATCACTACGACCAGATCTTTACCGCTCACGGCGTAATCATGATCTTCTTCGTGGCGATGCCATTCGTGGTGGGCCTGATGAACATTGCCGTACCGTTGCAAATCGGTGCGCGTGACGTTGCCTTCCCGTTCCTGAACAACCTGAGCTTCTGGTTTACCGCAATCGGTGTGATTCTGGTTAACCTGTCTCTGGGTGTCGGCGAATTCGCGCAAACTGGCTGGCTGGCCTATCCACCGCTGTCGGGGGCAGAATACAGTCCCGGCGTGGGGGTGGATTACTGGATCTGGAGTCTCCAGCTTTCCGGTATTGGTACAACCCTGACCGGTATTAACTTCTTCGTGACCATTCTGAAGATGCGTGCGCCGGGCATGGACCTGTTCAAAATGCCCGTCTTTACCTGGGCTGCGCTGTGCACCAACGTCCTGATCATCGCTGCGTTCCCGGTTCTGACCGTGACTCTGGCGCTGTTGACACTTGATCGTTACCTCGACTTCCATTTCTTTACTAATGATATGGGCGGTAACATGATGATGTACGTCAACCTGATCTGGGTCTGGGGTCACCCAGAGGTGTACATTCTTGTTCTGCCGGTGTTTGGTGTCTTCTCTGAAGTCACGGCCACCTTCTCGAAAAAACGTCTGTTTGGTTATACCTCACTGGTCTGGGCGACCATCGCCATTACCGTGTTGTCGTTCATCGTCTGGCTGCACCACTTCTTCACCATGGGTGCCGGTGCCAACGTTAACGCCTTCTTCGGTATCATGACGATGATCATCGCGATTCCGACCGGGGTTAAAATCTTTAACTGGCTGTTCACCATGTATCAGGGTCGCATTCAGATGCACTCTGCGATGCTGTGGACCGTAGGCTTCCTGGTCACCTTCTCTGTGGGTGGTATGACCGGTGTTCTGCTGGCCGTTCCGGGCGCTGACTTTGTCCTGCACAACAGTCTGTTCCTGATTGCGCACTTCCATAACGTGATTATCGGTGGTGTGGTATTCGGTTGTATGGCGGGTGTGACCTACTGGTTCCCGAAAGCCTTCGGCTTTACCCTGAACGAAACCTGGGGCAAACGTGCTTTCTGGTTCTGGATCATCGGCTTCTTCGTTGCCTTTATGCCGCTGTACGCACTGGGCTTCATGGGAATGACCCGTCGTCTGAGCCAGGATATCGATCCTCAGTTCCACTCTCTGCTGGTTGTTGCAGCGGTAGGTGCGGGTCTGATTGCCTGCGGTATTATTTGTCAGCTGATCATGTTCTACGTGTCTGTACGTGACCGCGACCAGAACCGTGACCTGACTGGCGATCCGTGGGGTGGCCGTACGCTGGAGTGGGCAACCTCTTCACCACCGCCGTTCTATAACTTTGCTGTTATCCCGCATGTGCATGAGCGTGACGCTTTCTGGGAAATGAAAGAGAAAGGCGAAGCGTACAAGCAGCCGGCTAAATATGAAGAAATTCATATGCCGAAAAACAGCGGTGCTGCGATTGTTATTGCCGCATTTGCGACCATCTTCGGTTTTGCGATGATCTGGCATATCTGGTGGCTGGCAGGTCTTACTTTCCTCGGCATGATCGTAAGCTGGATCGTGAAGAGCTTCGACGAAGACGTGGACTACTACGTTCCTGTTGCCGAAGTAGAGAAGATTGAAAAGCAGCACTTTGACGAAATCAGCAAAGCAGGTCTGAAATAATGTCAACTACCGTAAAACACCACCACGACGCCCATGCGGAGCATGGGCATCACGATGCAGGAGCCAATAAAGTCTTTGGCTTCTGGATTTACCTGATGAGTGACTGCATTATCTTTGCAACCCTGTTTGCGACCTATGCAGTTATGGTTAACAACACCGCCGGCGGCCCGGCAGGCAAAGATATCTTTGAACTGCCGTTCGTGCTGGTTGAAACCGCCCTGCTGTTATTAAGCTCCATCACCTATGGCATGGCCGTCATCGCCATGAATAAGGAAAACAAAGGCGCCGTTATCGGCTGGCTGGCGTTGACCTTCCTGTTTGGTGCGGGCTTTATCGGGATGGAAATCTATGAATTCCATCACCTGATTGCTGAAGGCTTCGGTCCAAACCGTAGTGGCTTCCTGTCCGGCTTCTTTACACTGGTCGGTACGCATGGTCTGCACGTGACCTCGGGTCTGATCTGGATGGCCGTGCTGATGTTCCAGATCGCGAAACGCGGTCTGAACGCCACTAACCGTACCCGTATCATGTGTCTGAGCCTGTTCTGGCACTTCCTGGACGTGGTTTGGATCTGCGTGTTTACCGTTGTTTATCTGATGGGAGCCATGTAATGAGTCATTCTGTTAACGAACATGGTGCATCACACGGTAGCGTGAAGTCTTACATGATCGGCTTCATCCTCTCTATCATCCTGACGGCAATCCCGTTCTGGATGGTAATGGATGGTAGTGCTTCTCATGGAACCATCCTCGGCGTTGTGCTGGTCTGTGCAGTCGTTCAGGTGCTGGTTCACCTGGTTTACTTCCTGCATCTGGACAGCAAATCTGAGGGCGGCTGGAACATGGTGGCCATTGTCTTCTCAGCAATCATTATCCTGATTGTTGTGGTTGGCTCACTGTGGATCATGTGGAACCTCAACTACAACATGATGCCCCACTAAAGAGTCTGTGTAATGTTTAAGCAATACCTGCAAGTTACAAAGCCAGGAATTATTTTCGGGAATTTAATTTCTGTGATTGGCGGATTTTTGCTGGCCTCTAAGGGCAGCATTGATTACGCCCTGTTTCTCACCTCACTGGTTGGCGTGTCGCTGGTGGTTGCGTCAGGTTGTGTCTTCAACAACGTGATTGACCGCGATATCGACATCAAGATGGAGAGAACCAGGAATCGGGTGCTGGTTAAAGGCCTTATCTCCGCGAAAGTAAGCCTGGTGTATGCCACTGTGTTGGGTATTGCTGGCTTTGCACTGCTGTATTTCGGTGCTAACCCGCTGGCCATGTGGCTGGCGGTGATGGGCTTCGTGGTATACGTTGGCGTTTACAGCCTGTATATGAAGCGTCATTCGGTTTACGGTACGCTGATTGGTAGCTTGTCTGGCGCTGCGCCGCCGGTGATTGGCTACTGTGCCGTGACCAATGAGTTTGATGCGGGCGCACTGATCCTGCTGGCGATTTTTAGCCTGTGGCAGATGCCGCACTCCTATGCGATTGCTATCTTCCGCTTTAAGGATTACCAGGCTGCCAACATCCCGGTCTTACCGGTTGTGAAAGGCATCTCTGTGGCAAAAAATCATATTACGCTCTATATCCTGGCGTTTATGATTGCCACGCTGATGCTGACGCTGGGTGGCTATGCAGGCTATAAGTATCTGGTCGTTGCCGCTGCCGTCAGTGTCTGGTGGCTGGGCATGGCGCTGTCAGGTTATAAAACCTCAAACGATCGGGTTTGGGCACGTAAGCTGTTTGTCTTCTCCATCGTCGCCATCACCGCGCTGAGCGTGATGATGTCAGTGGATTTCATGACGCCTGCGTCAAAAGATTTGCTGACTTACGTGCGCTGATGTGTACCAAAACAGCATGAAACGGGCGCGATTTTCGCGCCCTTTCTTTTTGTTACGACTGCTTAAGAACTATTGTTTTACCCTTCCACTCTCCCTCCCTAAAATAAATGCAGCACATCAACAGAGGTAGGAATGAACGATAACAAAATGACTCCGGTGGAGCTGCGCGCCACATGGGGCCTTGGCACGGTCTTTTCCCTGCGTATGCTGGGAATGTTTATGGTCCTGCCGGTATTGACCACCTATGGCATGGCGCTCCAGGGAGCGAGTGAAACCTTAATCGGTCTGGCCATTGGCATTTATGGCCTGGCTCAGGCCATTTTCCAGATCCCCTTTGGCCTGCTGTCCGATCGTATTGGACGCAAGCCTCTGATTGTGGGCGGCCTGCTGCTGTTTGTCCTTGGCAGCGTGATTGCCGCCAGCACGGAATCCATTTGGGGCATCATCCTTGGCCGGGCGTTGCAGGGTTCGGGCGCGATTGCGGCCGCCGTGATGGCGCTGCTGTCGGATTTAACGCGTGAACAGAACCGCACCAAAGCGATGGCGTTTATTGGCATCAGTTTTGGCGTTACCTTTGCGATTGCGATGGTGGTGGGACCGATTGTGACCCATGCACTGGGCCTGCATGCGCTGTTCTGGATGATCGCAACGCTGGCGACGCTGGGTATTCTCATTACGCTTTGGGTGGTCCCCTCCTCCACTCAGCATGTCCTGAACCGTGAGTCGGGCATGGTGCGCGGCAGCTTTAAAAAAGTGCTGGCCAACCCGCGCCTGGTAAAACTGAATCTTGGCATCTTCTTTTTGCATATCCTGTTGATGTCGAGCTTTGTTGCGCTGCCCGACCAGTTTGAACAGGCGGGATTACCGCCATCAGAACACTGGAAGGTCTATTTAACGACCATGCTGATCGCCTTTGCGGGCGTCGTGCCTTTTATCATTTATGCGGAAGTGAAGCGCAAAATGAAGCGCGTCTTTGTCGGCTGTGTCGGCATGATGGTCATCGCAGAAATTGTTTTATGGGGCGCACAGGGCCATTTCTGGACGCTGGTGCTCGGCGTACAGCTCTTCTTCCTCGCCTTTAACCTGATGGAAGCCATCCTGCCTTCCCTGGTCAGTAAGGAATCGCCTGCCGGTTACAAAGGGACAGCAATGGGGCTTTACTCCACCAGCCAGTTTCTGGGCGTTGCGATCGGCGGAAGCCTGGGCGGTTGGGTGTTCGGTCATTTTGATGCGCAAACTGTGTTTATGGTGGGAGCGATTGTGGCGGCAATCTGGCTGTTCGTCAGTATGACCATGCAGGAACCGCCCTACGTCAGCAGTCTGCGCATTGTGCTGAGTGATGCGGCGCTGGCAGTACCGAACCTGGAGATGCGCCTGAAGGCCCAGCCTGGAGTGAACGCGGTGCTGATCGTACCGGAAGAAAAAAGCGCTTACATTAAGATAGACAGTAAGATCACCAGCCGACCGGAGCTTGAAGCCCTTATCGGCGGTGGCTAATCCCCTGCCCTCACCGGGTTTGTCGTCTTTGACAAACCCGGTTTCTCCCGTTTATCCCCGCGCAAAATGCGTCCCTCTGGTCACGCAATTTACGTCACGGACATCAGCACCTTGCAGGGCAAAAGCGTTGCTGTCGCGTAAGGGGATCAGTGACAGCCAGACTGGTGTCACAGTCAGGCTGCCAACCCGACAGGATGCCTCAGAGGGCATCCTGTGCTCACGTGCTGAGTGTAGGGATTAATCGCGGAAGTTTTTGAACTGGAAAGGCTGGCCCAGGTTGCCATTACGCACCAGCGCCATTGCGCCCTGTAAATCATCACGAGACTTACCCGTTACGCGCAGAGATTCGCCCTGAATCTGCGTCTGCACTTTCAGCTTGCTGTCTTTAATCAGCTTCACCAGCTTTTTCGCGACGTCGCTTTCAATGCCTTTTTTCATTTTGGCATCCACGCTCCAGCTTTTGCCGCTGTGTTCAATCTCTTCTGGTACTTCCAGCGCCGCGCCTTCAATACCGCGCTTGAGCATTTTCTCGCGCAGGATATCCACCAGCTGCTTTACCTGAAAATCCGATTCACTGATGACCTTAATGGTTTCATTTTTTTCATTGAGTTCGTAACTGGCAGTGACGTTGCGAAAATCAAAACGTGTCGACAGTTCACGGTTAGCATTCTCTACTGCGTTGCGAACTTCCTGCATGTCGACTTCTGAAACGATATCGAAAGATGGCATCTCTTCTTCTCCTGAGGCTAAACTGGCATGCATAATACGCGTCTTACGGCACTAAATAAAATCGCACTGTGTAGCGCTATACTTAACTCATTGCCACAGCGCATAAATAATAAGCCCGCGAGCGGGAGGCAGCATGAAAATAACCGTATTAGGATGTGGCGCATTGGGCCAGGTGTGGCTCACCGCTCTTGCCCATTGCGGGCACGATGTTCAGGGCTGGTTACGCGTACCTCAGCCCTACTGCTCAGCGAATGTAATCGATCCGCTGGGGCGCGTGACGAACCGGACCTTCATTGCCAACGATCCGCTGTTTTTGGCGCAGAGCCAGCTGCTGTTGGTGACGCTGAAAGCCCCGCAGGTATCAACGGCCGTAAAAAATCTGGAAAGCGTGATGTCAGAAAACTGCCCGGTTTTGCTGTTGCACAATGGCATGGGCACGCTTGGCGAATTAAAAGGTCTGACGCAGCCGCTGTTACGCGGTATCACCACGCACGCCGCAATGCGGGATGGCACGGTCATTAAGCACGTCGCCACGGGCGTCACCCATATTGGTCCCGGCAACCGCAAAAGCGAGCACTGGAGTGAGGTCGCCGATGTGCTGCACGAAGCGCTGCCCGATGTCGCCTGGCATGACAATATCCGGGCGGCCTGCTGGCGTAAGCTGGCGGTAAACTGTGTGATCAACCCACTCAGCGTGGTTTACGACTGTCAGAATGGCGCACTGCGTCAGCATCAGGCCGACATCATCACCTTATGTGACGAAATCAGTTGGGTTATGGAGCGTGAAGGCCAGTCCGTGGCCAGCCAGAGCCTGCAGGATCAGGTGCTGAATGTGATTGAGACGACCGCCGCCAACACCTCATCAATGCTGCAGGATATACGCGCTCAGCGACTGACGGAAATTGAATACATCACCGGCTTTCTGCTGCGTCGCGCACGCACTCACGGCTTAGTGTTACCTGAAAACACCCGGCTGTACGACATGATTAAACGCAAGGAGTCTTATTATGGGCGCGAACGCCTCGGTACTGGTCTGTCTGGCTCATGGCAGTGAAGAGACGGAAGCCGTTACCACACTCGATCTGCTGGTCCGTGGCGGGATAAAGACGGTGACCGCCAGCGTGGAAAGCGATGGCTGCCGTGAAATAGTCTGTTCGCGCGGCGTTCGCCTGCTGGCCGACGTCCCGCTGGTCGAGGTGGCGGACAACGCCTACGATGCTATTGTCCTGCCCGGCGGACTAAAAGGAGCCGAGACATTTCGTGACAGTCCGCTGTTGGTTGAAACCGTACGCCAGTTTCATTTGTCAGGACGTATTGTTGCGGCCATCTGCGCAGCCGCTGGCACGGTACTGGTGCCGCATAACCTGTTTCCGGTCGGCAATATGACAGGGTTCCCCGGTTTAAAGTCCACCATACCGGAAGAGAAATGGATGGAACGTCGTGTCGTCTGGGATCCGCGAGTCAATTTGCTCACCAGTCAGGGACCGGGCACGGCGATGGATTTTGCGCTGAAATTAATTGATTTGCTAGCAGGCAGTGATAAAGCACGTGAGGTCGCGGCACAACTGGTGCTGGCGCCGGGTATTTACGACTATCAGGCCAGTTAAGTCGCCGGTTCAGACGCCTGCCGGACGCTCTGTGCTCGTCTTGCCCTGGTACGCAAGGCGAGCACAGGGGGAAGCGGTCAGTGACCGCTATGCGGATTACGGACGATATACCTTCACGTTTTTAAACCCCTGCTCATGCAGATAGAGCGCCTGTAATTTACTCATCACACCGCGATCGCAGTACAACAGCCAGGTTTTGTTCTGATCAAGGTCGCCAAACTGCGTACTGAGTTTGTAGAAAGGCATCGACTTCACCTCCGTTCCCGCCAGCTGTAGCGGTTTGTCTTCCTGCTCATCCACCGAGCGGATATCCAGCACACTGTCGTTTTCGTTCAGCAAGCCGACCGTCTCAACCTCAACCACCTCTTCCTGCGTCTGCTCCGCGATTTCGCGAATATCCACATTGGTCGCCTCGGCCACCATGCGTTCCAGAATCGCGAAATCAAACTGGCTTTCTTCGGCTTCGATTTTGCCTTTTACCGCTTTGACCGTCGGGCTTTTCGAAATCACGCCACAATATTCCGGCATGGTGCTGGCAAAGTCTTCGGTGCCGATTTCACGCGCCACTTTAATAATGTGCTCTTTGTCGTGAGAAATCAGCGGGCGCAAAATCAACGTATCGGAGGCATTGTCGATCAGTCGCAGATTGGTCAGCGTCTGGCTGGAGACCTGCCCCACCGCTTCGCCTGTGACCAGGGCCTGTACGCCATAACGCTCCGCCACCATTGAGGCTGCACGGACCATCATACGTTTCAGCACCACGCCCATTTGACCGTCGTCGATTTTTTCTAAAATTTCGCCGACAACTGGCTCAAAGTTGATTGCCACAAAACGTACACGGTGCGAACGGCCAAAGCGGTTCCACAGATAATGGGCGACCTGACGTACGCCGATTTCATGTGCCGCGCCGCCCAGGTTAAAGAAGCAGTAGTGAACGCGGCTGCCACGACGCATCAGCATGTAGCTGGAAACGCCGGAGTCAAATCCACCCGAGATCAGCGACAGCACATCTTCCTGGGTACCAATCGGGAAGCCGCCCAGCCCTTCATAGCGTGCGGTGACCAGCGTTAAGCGGTTTTCTTCCACTTCGAGGTTAACCGTCACCTCAGGTTTCTTAAGCTGAACGGTGGCGCTGGCGATGTGCTGATTTAGCCCGCCGCCAACATAGCGCTCGACGTCCTGCGAACTGAAGCTGTGTTTGCCACGGCGCTTAACCCGCACGCAAAAGGTTTTGTTTTCCAGGCTGTCGCGATACTGTGCCAGCGTCTGCTCGAAAATATCGTGGATGTCGGTATATTCGCGCTCTTCAACCGCAAGGACATGATGAATACCCGGGATGCGCATCAGCTCATCGGGAATAATCTGCCGCATGGCTTCATCTTTGCAGCGCACTTCAATATGATCCCAAAAACGCACCACCGCGATCTCATCGCTGACCGTTTTGAGCACGTTGCGGATATTACTGGCAAGAATCTTAATAAAGCGCAGACGCACCGACTGACTCTTGATGGTGATTTCAGGAAATAACTTGACGATAAACTTCATGGCAATACAGCTTCGTTGGGCAAATAAGTGCTAAAACAGGCTGCACTTAGCTGGTAAGATCATAAAATTGCGGGGTGACAGGCGCATCCGCATCCGAGGCGCGAGAGTATATCACCTTTACCCGGTGACTGCTTCTGCAACAGCATGCACATTGATTATTTTGCTAATCATTCTCTCTCAGCTACCATGACCGATTGCAAGATAACGTTCCAACCGTGAGTCGACACGAAATATGCCGAAAAAAGCCGAACAGCCAGCCAGCTTTGAAACGTCATTGCAGCAGCTGGAGCAGATTGTTAATCGTCTGGAAAGTGGTGAACTGCCGTTGGAAGACGCCCTGAATGAATTTGAGCGCGGCGTGCAGTTAGCGCGCAATGGCCAGCAAACGTTGCAGCAAGCCGAGCAGCGCGTGCGCATTCTCCTCAGCGACGATAACGATGCCGATCTCTCCTCTTTCACGCCGGAAAACAACTAATGGATTTTCCTGAACTGCTCAATGCGTATCACCAGCAGGTGAATCACGCGTTGATGGGCTACCTGGATGCCCTCCCTTTTCAGAGTTCTCCTCTGGTGAATGCCATGCAGTATGGGGCACTATTAGGTGGCAAACGCATGCGCCCGTTTCTGGTTTACGCAACCGGCACCATGCTCAATGCGAATAAAGCCAGTCTCGATGTGCCTGCAGCGGCTGTCGAATGTATTCACGCCTATTCACTGATTCATGACGATTTGCCGGCAATGGACGATGATGCGTTACGTCGTGGGCAACCGACCTGCCACATCAAATATGGTGAAGATACCGCCATTCTTGCCGGTGATGCGCTACAAACGCTGGCCTTTTCTATTCTGGCCGACCAGCCCATGCCGGGCGTGAGTGCGGAATACCGCCTCGCTATGCTGTCAGAGCTGGCCAGGGCCAGCGGCGTAGCGGGTATGTGCGGCGGGCAGGCGCTGGATCTGGCGGCAGAAGGTCAGTCTGTCGATCTTCATCAACTGGAACAGATCCATCGTCACAAAACGGGGGCGTTGATTCGCTCAGCCGTGCGACTCGGTGCCTTTGCTGCCGGCGACGCGGGCCGTGAAGCGCTGCCGTATCTTGACCGCTATGCGGATGCCATCGGCCTGGCCTTTCAGGTGCAGGATGACATCCTGGATGTGACGGGCGACACAGCCGTTATCGGAAAACGTCAAGGTGCCGATCAAGATCTTGGAAAAAGCACCTATCCTTCATTGATGGGTCTGGATAATGCCCGGATTAAGGCACTGGATTTATACCAGGAAGCCGTGGATGCTTTGCACATGCTCTCTGCAAAATCCTATGATACCTCTGCCCTGAAGGCGCTGGCGAGCTTCGTAATTGAACGCGATAAATAACTTCCATGATGAGTCACTGATGAGTTTTGATACTACAAAATACCCGACACTGGCGCAGGCAGAAACGGTACAGGCACTGCGTGCCCTGCCTAAAGAAAAATTGCCTGCGCTCTGCAATGAGCTGCGCCAGTATTTATTAGACAGCGTGAGCCGCTCAAGCGGCCATTTTGCGTCGGGCCTGGGCGTGGTCGAGCTGACGGTGGCGCTGCATTACGTCTATAACACACCGTTCGACCACCTCGTGTGGGACGTCGGTCATCAGGCTTATCCGCATAAAATTTTAACCGGCCGCCGCGATCGCATTGGATCGATTCGGCAAAAGAATGGCGTGCACCCCTTTCCGTGGCGGGGAGAAAGTGAATACGACGTCCTGAGCGTCGGTCACTCCTCAACCTCCATCAGTGCCGGGCTGGGCATGGCTGCTGCGGCCGAACGGGAAGGTAAAGGGCGCCGTACCGCCTGTATTATCGGCGACGGTGCCATCACCGCAGGCATGGCCTTTGAGGCCATGAACCACGCGGGCGATATTAAACCCGATATGCTGGTTATCCTGAACGACAACGAAATGTCGATTTCTGAAAACGTCGGGGCGCTGAATAACCGCCTGGCACAGATTTTATCGGGTAAGACCTACGCGCGTCTGCGCGAAGGAGGCAAGCGCGTACTGACCGGACTGCCGCCGATTAAAGAGTTAGTAAAACGCACCGAAGAACACCTGAAAGGCATGGTGGTGCCGGGCACCCTGTTTGAAGAACTGGGGTTCAATTACATCGGACCGGTCGATGGTCATGATGTCCTGACGCTGGTGAATACGCTGACGAATATGCGTAGCCTGAAAGGCCCGCAGTTCCTGCATATTATGACGAAAAAGGGTAAAGGTTATGCCCCGGCAGAGCAGGATCCGATCGCCTGGCATGCGGTGCCCAAATTTGATGTCGCCAGCGGCGAACTGCCTAAGAGCGCCGAAGGATTGCCGAGTTATTCGAAGATCTTCGGTAACTGGCTGTGCGAAACGGCGGCTGACGACGCGAAGCTGATGGCGATTACGCCCGCCATGCGCGAAGGGTCGGGTATGGTAGGATTCTCCCGCAAGTATCCCAACCAGTATTTTGACGTTGCCATTGCCGAACAGCACGCCGTGACCTTTGCGGCGGGCCTGGCCATTGGGGGCTATAAACCGGTTGTTGCGATTTACTCGACCTTCCTGCAGCGCGCCTACGATCAGGTTATTCACGATGTCGCGATTCAGAAGCTACCGGTCCTGTTCGCGATTGACCGTGGCGGCATCGTTGGGGCCGACGGCCAGACGCATCAGGGTGCCTTTGATCTCGCCTATCTGCGCTGCATTCCGGATATGGTCATCATGACGCCGAGCGATGAGGACGAATGCCGCCAGATGCTTTATACCGGCTATCACTATCAGGCGGGTCCGGCTGCCGTGCGTTATCCACGCGGAACCGGCACTGGCGTTGCTCTGACGCCACTGCAAAGCCTGCCGCTGGGCAAAGGTGTGGTTAAACGTCGGGGCGAAAAGCTGGCGATCCTTAACTTCGGTACACTGCTGCCTGAAGCCAGCCACGTTGCCGAAGCGCTGAACGCCACCCTGGTGGATATGCGTTTTGTTAAACCGCTGGATGAAGCGTTAATTACCGAACTGGCCGCACAGCATGAGTCGTTGATTACGCTGGAAGAAGGCGCGATTAAGGGCGGCGCAGGCAGCGGCGTCAACGAGTTCGTGATGGCGAAACGTCTGGGCATTCCCGTTCTCAATATTGGCCTGCCTGATGAATTCATTCCCCCGGGCACGCAGGAAGAGATGCGTCACGACTACCACCTGGACGCAGACGGTATTCAGCAGCAAATCAGTCACTGGCTGGCGCAGTAGTTCCCCTCCCCCGCTCTCTGCGGAGAGCGGTATTCCTGCTATGCTTAATTCCCCTGGAAGGACATAGCAGGAGTCACGATGAAAACCGTTCCACTCGCGAATACTGATTTAAAAGTTTCCCAGCTCTGCCTGGGCTGTATGACATTTGGTGAGCCCACCCGCGGTAAACATGCCTGGACACTGCCCGAAGAGAGCAGCCGACCGCTTATCAGGCAGGCGCTGGAGGCCGGGATTAATTTCTTCGACACCGCTAACAGCTATTCAGACGGCAGTAGTGAGGAGATTCTGGGGCGAGCGCTCAGGGATTTCGCCCGCCGCGAGGAGGTCGTGGTCGCCACCAAAGTCTATTTCCCGCTGAGTAACCTGTCACAAGGCCTGTCCCGTAAAAACATTCTGCAATCCATTGATGACAGCCTGCAACGGCTGGGCATGGAGTATGTCGATCTGCTGCAGATTCACCGCTGGGACTATGACACGCCGCTCGAAGAAACCCTGTCGGCACTTGATGAGGTGGTGAGATCCGGCAAAGCACGTTATATCGGCGCCTCATCCATGCACGCCAGTCAGTTTGCACAGGCCTTAACCATGCAGGCAGAACAGGGCTGGGCACGCTTCGTCAGCATGCAGGATCAGTACAACCTGATTCAGCGCGAAGAAGAACGTGAGATGCACCCGCTGTGCCAGCGTGAAAATGTTGCGGTCTTGCCATGGAGTCCACTGGCACGCGGTAAGCTCACCCGGCCATGGGGCGAAACCACCGCCCGCTCCGTTTCTGATGAGGTGATGAGCACGCTCTATGCTTCAACGGAGGAAAACGATGCGGCGATTGCGGCGCGCCTGGCGCAGGTTGCAGCCGACAAAGGCGTAACGCGAGCGCAGGTCGCACTGGCGTGGTTACTGAGCAAACCGGTGGTGACAGCGCCCATCATTGGTGCCTCCCGTGCAGAGCAGTTTGCTGAGCTGGTGGAAGCCGTGAACGTTGACCTGACAACGCAGGATATTGCGGCCCTGGAAAGTGAATATCAGCCTCACCCGGCAACCGGCTATCAGTGATACCAACGCAGCGTGTTCACAGGCGTGACGCGCTCATTCGGCCCGGCCGGGAGAGAGATAAGGGTGAGACAACCGTACGCCGGTATTTCGGCTACGGTTGCAAAACGGTGATGATAAGGACCGCAGTACGAACGCTTAACCGGCGAGATAAACCCCGGCACCATAAAGGATGGCTGCAGCAATAATGCCCGCAATAATGTCATCGACCATAATGCCCATGCCGCCATGCACGTTACGGTCGAACCAGCGAATCGGCCAGGGCTTCCAGATATCCAGCACGCGGAACAGCACAAAACCGGCCACCACCCACTGCCAGCTGTTCACCGGAATGGCCATCAGCGTAATCCACATCCCGATAAACTCATCCCAGACAATGCTGCCGTGATCGTGAACGCCCATGTCTTTGGCGGTGCGATGGCAAAGGTACACGCCCACGCTGATGCCTAGCAGCACGACCAGCGAATACAGATCGTGCGGAAGCAAGGTCAGCAGACACCAAAAAGGAATGGCGGCCAGCGATCCCACTGTACCGGGCATAACCGGGCTGAGCCCACTGCCAAAACCGGTCGCCAGTAAATGCCAGGGATTACGCATCCGCAGACGACCTTTGGCGATATGTTTATCTGATGTCAAAATGGTCGAATCCTTTAAAACGCATATCTGTCGGTTTGCCGTTTTCGAGCAGTGACAGTCCTTCTGACTCGGGCACCATCTGCCCAATACAGGTATAAGGCACGCCAAGATGTCCCAGCGCCACGTCCAGTGCACCCCGATTCACTTCCGGCACACTGAAGCACAGCTCATAGTCTTCGCCGCCGCTGAGCGCCCAGCGCAGCACCTGTGACGCATCAAAATTGTCACGCAGTGCCGGGGACAGCGGAAGCGCGTCAAGGTTGATACGTGCCCCGCAGCCGCTGGCTTTCAGCACATGACCTATATCAGAAATCAGCCCGTCTGAGATATCGATAGCGGAAGAGGCCAGCGAACGCAGTGACTGCCCCTGTAACACGCGCGGCATGGGCCGCAGGTGACGTTTAATCAGGGCTTCATGAATGGCCGGATCGTCAATGCGGCAGTGATGCTGCAGCAACGCCAGCCCGGCCGCGCTGTCGCCCAATGTACCGGTGACATAGATCCAGTCGCCGGGTTTTGCGCCCGAACGCTTTAACGCTTTGCCGTGAGGAATCAGCCCATGAATACCCAGCGTCAGGCTGAGAGGCCCCCGCGTCGTGTCTCCCCCCACCAGCTGCATATCGTAATATTCCAGCAGGTCAAACAGGCTTTCGCTGAAGCTGCTAAGCCAGCTTTCATTCACATCCGGCAAGGTCAGCGCCAGGGTTAGCCAGGCAGGATCGGCACCCATCGCGGCCAAATCGCTCAGATTCACCGCCAGTGATTTATAGGCTAAATCTGCAGGATGGATCGTGGGCAGGAAGTGGATACCGGAAACCAGCGTATCGGTGCTGACCGCCAGCGTTTGCTTTTCGGGCACGCTCAGCAGCGCGCAATCGTCGCCGATGCCGAGTTCGACATCACGGCGGCTACGCGTTCTGCGATTGAAGTAGCGTGCGATGAGTTCAAATTCACCACATGACATAATTGCGTTCCGCTTAACCATTAATGAAAAAGGCCGGCAAGCCGGCCTTATTGATTATTTGCGTTGGGGTCGAATTTGCGGACCGGCTTTATCCAGCACACCGTTGACAAATTTATGGCTGTCTTCAGCGCCAAATACTTTCGCCAGTTCGATACCTTCGTTGATGGCCACTTTATAAGGCACATCAGAACGCTTGCTCAGTTCATACAGCGACACACGCAGAATGGCTTTTTCCACCTGCCCCAGTTCTTCTAACTGGCGCGACAGATAGGGTTGCATCAATCCATCCAGGTACGCGCTGTTGGTCGCCACACCGGCCAGCAGTTCGCGGAAATAAGTAATATCGACGTCTTTAACGTCCTGTTCCGCCAGAAACTGGTATTCCACATCGGCAATGTCGTTGTTAGACAACTGCCAGGAGTAAAGCGCCTGGACAGCGCACTCACGGGCGCGACGACGAGCAGCAGGTTTCACAAAATTCCCCTTACAAAAATCAGGCTTTAATGGCTTTCAATACGTTGATCATTTCAAGTGCGGTCAGGGCCGCTTCGGCACCTTTGTTACCCGCTTTGGTTCCAGCACGCTCAATGGCCTGCTCGATATTTTCGGTTGTCAGTACGCCGAATGCCACAGGAATATCGCTGTCCATGGCAACACTGGCAATGCCCGAGCTGGCTTCACCCGCGACGTATTCGAAGTGCGCCGTGCCACCGCGAATCACGGTACCCAGCGCAATCACGGCATCATGTTTGCCGGTTTTAGCCAGCGCACGCGCGGCCAGCGGCAGTTCGTAAGCACCCGGTACCCAGACGACAGTGATATTGTCATCGTTGACCTGGCCGATACGCTTCAGGGCATCCACAGCGCCGTCTAACAGGCTCTCGTTGATAAAGTTGTTAAAACGCGCGATAACGATGGCAATTTTTGCCTCTGGCGTTGCAACGGCAGCTTCGATAACTTTCATACATATCCTTTCAGGGGTTTGTTTAGCCCCGCGCAGGGGGGCGGATTCTAACATACTCTTTGGCGGCGTGCTCTCGCTTTTCCGCCTCTGTTATTGCGGTATCAGGGTCAGACGGAGATCGCTGCCGACCTGACGCACGTCGCTGAAGGCAAAAACCGGCGCGTCAGCCAACTGCGTCAGACCCGTAAGCTGACACAAACCGCGCGCGTCATTACCCAGTAATTTCGGTGCCACATACACAATGAGTTCGTCAACCAGACCGGCCTGAAGCAGTGCCCCTGCCAGCGTGGCACCGGCTTCAACCCAGACGCTGTTAATCTGGCGCTGGCCCAGCACCATCATCAGCGCCACTAAATCCAGTTGGCTGTCGCGTAAAGGAACCGGAATTTGCGTCACCGAGTCAGGCCAGCGCTGAGTGTCGGCCTGCTGTCGCATCAGCCAGGTTTCGCCCAATTGTTCTATAAGTTTGTGCTGCGGTGTTACGCGATTCTGGCTGTCGACGATGACGCGTACCGGCTGGCGTAAGGTCTGCGCATCAACCAGGCGCTGACTGTCGCTGTCCAGTTCAGCCCAGCGTACGGTCAGGGAAGGATCGTCGGCCAGCACCGTTGCGCTGCTGCTGAGAATGGCGGCGCTCTGCGCTCGCAAACGCTGGACATCGCGTCGGGCAGCCGGCGAGGTGATCCACTGGCTTTCGCCACTCGCCATGGCGGTGCGGCCATCCAGTGATGCCCCCAGTTTAAGCTGTATCCAGGGGAAGCCGGTCCGCATGCGTTTCAGGAATCCCCTGTTCAGGGCTTCCGCTTCCTGCATCATCAGTCCGTGGCTGACTTCAATGCCCGCCTGCTGCAGTCGATGTAATCCTCGTCCGGCGACCTGCGGATTGGGGTCCTGCATCGCGGCCACGACGCGTTTTACACCGGCCTCAATAAGCGCGTCGCAACACGGCGGCGTGCGCCCGTGATGACTGCATGGCTCCAGCGTCACATAGGCTGTCGCCCCACGCGCACGCGCACCGGCCATGCGCAGGGCATGCACTTCCGCATGCGGTTCTCCGGCGCGCTGGTGCCAGCCTTCGCCAACAATGTCGCCATCGCGTACAATGACGCAACCGACATTGGGGTTTGGCATGGTAGTAAAACGTCCGCGCCGCGCCAGTTCCAGCGCGCGCGCCATATAACGTTCATCGGTCATGATTTAATCCTGTAATCTGGCAATCTCTTCGCCAAAATCACGCACGTCCTCAAAGCTGCGATAAACAGATGCAAAGCGAATATAGGCCACTTTATCGAGTTTTTTTAGCTCGTCCATAACCAGGTTACCGATCAGCTTGCTGGGAATTTCACGTTCACCCGTCGCACGCAACTGCGTTTTGATATGGCTTACCGCACTCTCTACGGCATCCGCACTGACCGGACGTTTCTCCAGCGCTTTCATCATGCCGCTGGCAAGTTTGTCTTCATTGAAAGGTTCACGCACATCGTTGCTTTTCACCACGCGTGGCATGACCAGCTCAGCGACTTCAAACGTAGTAAATCGCTCATGGCACACCAGACACTGACGACGGCGCCGCACTGACGAACCCTCACTGACCAGACGAGAATCAATCACTTTTGTGTCTACAGCGGAGCAGAATGGGCAATGCATGACGTTTCCTGACACGAGATAAATGGGCCGTACAGTGTAGCGCGAACTGCAAGTCAACAAAATCGATTCCCGTGTTTTACCCCATCCGCTTCACAGACCGGATGGGAAATGCCCGCCCGCGTAAAACCCGCTACGCTTAAAGCGCTCAGGGCAAAAAGCGGAGAACGTAGCCACGTTCGTGCCGATCCGGGGTACTGCATCACCGGATACCTGCGCCACCGCGCTGGCCGGATGCCCGATATCGACCTGTTTCACCTTGCATCATTACGCGTAACGCGAGGTGAAATCGGCACGCCAGCGGCTACGGCATTTTATCGCTCAGGGAAAGGCAATTTCAGAGCACACTTAAGGTAATCGGCGTGATTTCAGTTCAGGCTTCAACGCCATAAGCGGATGCTGATGGGTCCCGCGACAAGGGGCAGTTATTACGTCATTTGAATAAAGGATAAAAAAACATGATGAACAGGATGGTTTGGGCACCCGCGGCCCTGTCACTGGTTCTGCTAAGTGGTTGCAGCACCCCAGCCCAGCCGCAGGTGAAACAACTGCACCGGGAAGTCAGTCAGCTTAATCAGCAGATGCAGCAACTCACCAGCCAGGCAAGTGCGGTTGAAATTCAGGGACAGCTGAACGCCCATTCACAGCAGGGCGCATGGCTGTTGCCGCAGGCAAACACGCCCGTGGCACTTCAAACGCAGGTTGGCACGCTGCGCCTGTCGCTCGCACGCATTGAGGCCGATGCCGGCGGTACGCATGCTGACCTGACGCTTCGCACACAAGACAATTCACCGCTGCCCGGGATGCATGCGACAGTAGTCTGGGGCCAGCTCGATCCCGCAACCGGTAAGCCACTTGAGGCCGACAGCCTGACGCAAACCCTCAGCGTTCCCGCTTCACTGACGCCACGCAGTTCGGTCACCGTACCATTACGGTTAAAGGGTGTGACGCCGGAGCAACTGGGTTATGTTCGAATTCACCAGGTGATCGCGGATACGTCCAGGCCCTGAAAACAAAAAAGCCGCCAGATTACGCTGGCGGCTTTTTTTATCGTACCAATACTACGGCAGGATCGAAGGCTGATCGGCGCCCTCTTTCTCCACTTTCTGTACCAGCATATGTTCGCGTTTCATGCCCAGCTTCAGCGCCAGCGCTGAAGAAACGTAGATCGACGAAACGGTACCGATGGTGACACCAATCAGCATGGTCAGTGAGAAGCCTTTCAGCAGCGCACCACCAAAGATGAACAGGATCAGGATCATCGCCAGCGTAGTCAGCGAGGTGATCAGGGTACGGCTCAACGTCTGCGTCAGGGACACGTTCGTAATGTCATAAGAGGAGCCGCGACGGATCTTGCGGAAGTTCTCACGAATACGGTCCGAGACCACGATTTTATCGTTCAGCGAGTAACCGATGACCGACATCAGCGAGGCCACAATCGTAAGGTCAATCTCGACCCGGAACAGCGACAGCAGTCCACAGGTGATAATGACGTCATGCGCCAGCGCCAAAACCGTACCCAGTGCCAGACGCCACTCAAATCGAATACCGATATAAATCAGAATCGCAATCAGTGCCGACAGCAGGGCTAACGCCCCGGCCTGCGCCAGATCGCTGCCCACGCTCGGTCCGACAAACTCGATACGTTTGACCGTCGCGTTTTGCTGCGTCGTCTGGTTGATAACCGTTACCACTTTATTACCCAGCTCGGTTCCCGCAGGCCCGGTGACCGGCGGCATGCGCACCATCACATCGCGGCTGCTACCGAAATTCTGGATCAACGGTTCCTGGAACCCGGACTTCACCAGCGCACCGCGGATGGCGTCGAGATCGGCCGGTTTCTCCAGATTGATCTCAATGACCGTACCGCCGGTGAAATCGAGCCCCCAGTTAAAACCGCGTACGCCAACAATGGCAATCGAGATGATGATTAACAGTCCCGAAATGATGAATGCCAGCGTATCCCAGCGCATAAAGTCAACGACTTTACGGCCGTGGTTTAACTGCTCAATGTTATATTCCTGTGCCACAACGCACTCCTCAGATAGACAGCTTCTTAACGCGCTTGCCACCGTACATCAGGTTGATAATGGCGCGGGTTCCGACGATCGATGTGAACATGGAGGTCGCAATACCGATAGCCGTTGTAATCGCAAAGCCCTTAATGGAGCCCGTACCAATTGCATACAGAATCACCACCTTAATCAGGGTCGTCACGTTCGCATCGACAATACTGGAGAAGGCACCTTTGTAGCCCTCATGAATTGCCTGCTGTACGGAACGCCCGTTGCGCAGTTCTTCTTTGATACGTTCATTGATCAGGACGTTTGCATCGACTGCCACCGCCAGCGTCAGCACAATACCGGCGATGCCTGGCATGGTCAGCGTGGCCCCCGGTAACAGCGACATAATGCCGACAATCAGCACCAGGTTTGCCAGCAGTGCGCTGGTCGCAATCAGGCCCACTTTCTTGTAGTACAGCACCATAAACAGGATGGAGGCGACCAGGCCCCACAGGCAGGCTTCCAGCCCCTGAGTAATGTTCTGCTGACCCATTGTCGGACCAATTGTCCGCTCTTCCACAATCTGGATAGGCGCAATCAAGGCCCCGGCGCGCAGCAGCAGCGACAGCTGACGTGCTTCGTTCGGGTTGCTGATACCGGTGATGCGGAAGCTGTTGCCCAGGCGTGACTGGATGTTGGCGACGTTAATCACCTCTTCCTGTTTCACCAGAATGGCGCGACCATTCGCATCTTTCTTACCGCTGTCTTTGTACTCCACAAACAGGGTCGCCATCGGTTTACCGATGTTGTCCTTGGTGAAGTTCGACATGATATTACCGCCCGCGCCATCGAGTGAAATATTCACCTGAGGCTGGTTGTATTCGTCCATGCTGGAGGTCGAATCGGTAATGTGGTCACCGGTCAGAATCACGCGTTTGTACAGCACGACAGGCTGGCCGTCACGCATGTCTTTGACCTCGGAATCCCCCGGCACGCGACCATTGGCGGCGGCGGTCGGATCAACGCTGGTATTGACCAGACGGAACTCCAGCGTCGCGGTTGCGCCCAGAATTTCTTTGGCGCGCGCCGTGTCCTGAATACCTGGCAGTTCTACCACGATGCGGTCAGAACCCTGACGTTGCACCAGCGGCTCCGCGACACCCAGTTGGTTCACACGATTACGCAGGATAGTGATGTTCTGCTGAACGGCATATTCGCGCGCTTCGCTGAGGCGAGCATCGGTCATGGTGGCTCGCAGAGCATCGTTACCGCTGTTGCTGATCACCAGATCCTGATGACGGGATGACAGCCACTTCACGGCAGCGTCACGGCTGGCTGCGTCACGGAAACGGATTTCCACGCCGTAGTTAGCAATCTTGCTGACGTTGGTATAAGGGATATTCTTTTCGCGCAGGTCGCTGCGCAGGCTGTCCGCATTCTGCTCTTGCAGTTTGCTCAGGGCAGTGTCCATATCCACTTCCATCAGGAAGTGCACGCCACCGCGCAGATCGAGGCCAAGTTTCATTGGCTGCGCCGCCAGCAGGGTAAGCCAGCGCGGCGTTGCGGGAGCCAGATTCAGCGCCACAACATAGTTTTCGCCCAGCGCTTTCATGATCGCTTCACGGGCGCGCAACTGCACATCCGTGTTAGAAAAACGCGCCGTAATCGCCCCGTTTTCCAGGGCAACAGACTTCGCCTGAATATTATCTTGTTTTAATACGTTCTGAATTTGATCCAACGTTTGCTCACTGGCGGCGCTTCCGCGCGCGCCAGTGATTTGAACAGCCGGATCCTCACCATAAAGGTTGGGAAGTGCATATACCAGGCCAATGACAAGCACCACGACCAGCATTATGTACTTCCACAAAGGATAACGATTTAACACGGCAGTTCCCTTAGGGAAGTAAAAATTACAGCGCCTTCATAGAACCTTTCGGCAGGACGGCAGCCACGAAATCACGTTTAATAACCACTTCGGTAGTGTCGTTCAGCGCAATCGCAATGTAGCCGGTTTCTGCCACTTTGGTTACGCGACCCACCAGGCCACCATTCGTCAGCACTTCATCACCTTTGGAGATAGAATCCATCAGCTTCTTGTGCTCTTTTGCGCGTTTCTGCTGAGGGCGCAGGATCATGAAGTAAAAAATCAGGCCAAAGACGACCAGCATGATCACCAGAGAATACGGACTTCCCTGAGACGGTGCGCCTGCTGCAGCCACAGCGTCAGAAATGAAAAAGCTCATTAAATTTCCCTCATTGATGAATTATCAGACGTTAAAGGCGGAACCGCTTTGCCCGTCCGTTGGTAGAACTCGGTAACAAAGCGCTCTAATTTACCCTCTTCAATAGCCTGGCGTAAACCTGCCATCAGGCGCTGGTAGTAGCGCAGGTTATGAATCGTGTTCAGACGCGCGCCCAGTATTTCGTTACAGCGATCAAGATGATGCAAGTAAGCACGGCTGTAATTGCGACAGGTGTAACAATCACACTCGGCATCCAGCGGCGACACATCGTCTTTATGCTTCGCATTGCGGATTTTTACCACGCCGTCCGTCACAAATAAGTGACCATTACGTGCATTACGCGTTGGCATCACACAGTCAAACATGTCCACGCCACGACGCACGCCTTCGACCAGATCTTCAGGTTTGCCCACGCCCATTAAATAACGCGGTTTGTCCTCAGGGATCTGCGGGCAAACATGCTCCAGGATGCGGTGCATGTCCTCTTTCGGCTCACCGACCGCCAGGCCGCCCACAGCGTACCCATCAAAGCCAATCTCTACCAGACCTTTCACAGACACATCACGTAAATCTTCGTAAACCGAGCCCTGAATAATACCGAACAGCGCGTTCTTGTTGCCCAGGCTGTCAAAGCGGTCACGGCTGCGCTGCGCCCAGCGCAACGACATCTCCATTGAGCGTTTCGCATAATCCCAGTCGGCCGGGTACGGCGTGCACTCATCGAAGATCATGACGATATCGGAGCCCAGATCGTACTGAATTTCCATGGATTTTTCTGGATCGAGGAAAATCTGATCGCCATTGATCGGGTTACGGAAGTGAACGCCCGCTTCGGTGATTTTACGAATGTCGCCCAGGCTGAAGACCTGGAAACCGCCGGAGTCCGTCAGGATAGGGCCTTTCCACTGCATAAAATCATGCAGATCGCCATGCAGCTTCATGATTTCCTGACCGGGACGCAGCCAGAGGTGGAAAGTATTGCCCAGAATAATTTGCGCGCCGGTATCCTGCACTTCTTCCGGCGTCATGCCTTTTACGGTGCCATAGGTGCCCACGGGCATAAACGCCGGGGTTTCGACCACGCCACGATCAAAAATCAGACGCCCGCGACGCGCGCGACCGTCTGTGGTATCAAGCTCAAATTTCACAAGACCTCCATCGGAGAAACAGTCCGATGTTCAAAGTAAACAGATCAGGCGCCCACTTTTTCCAGCGGCGCCTGGGGGTTTTTGCTGATAAACATCGCGTCGCCGTAGCTGAAGAAACGGTATTCTTCTGCCACCGCAGCGCGATAAGCAGCCATGGTGTGCTGGTAACCGGCGAAGGCCGAGACCAGCATAATCAGGGTTGATTCCGGCAAATGGAAGTTGGTGATTAACGCATCGATCACCTGGTACTCGTAGCCCGGATAGATAAAAATTTGGGTATCGTCGAAGAACGGCGCAATCAGGGCATCCTGACTGGCTTTGGCGGCGCTTTCCAGCGAACGTACCGAGGTGGTGCCAACGGCGACCACTTTATTCCCCCGCGCCTTACAGGCCAGCACCGCGTCTACCACATCCTGCGGGACTTCCGCGTACTCCGCGTGCATGTGGTGATCTTCAATCGTCTCGACGCGCACCGGTTGGAACGTGCCCGCCCCAACGTGCAACGTGACAAAGGCCATTTCCACGCCTTTATCTTTGAGCGCCTGCAACAGCGGCTCATCAAAATGCAGCCCCGCCGTGGGCGCGGCGACGGCACCGGGTCGGGCGCTGTAAACCGTTTGATAAAGCTCACGATCCGCCTCTTCATCAGGGCGGTCAATGTACGGCGGCAGCGGCATATGGCCGACGCGGTTAAGAATGTCCAGTACGTCACGGTCATCGTCAAAGGCGATCTCGAACAACGCATCGTGCCGCGCCACCATAGTGGCTTTCACGCTCTCGTCGTCACCCAGCAGCAGCGCTGCGCCAGGCTTCGGCGCTTTCGATGCGCGAACATGCGCCAGCACGCGCTTGTCATCAAGCATGCGCTCGACCAGCATCTCAATTTTGCCGCCGCTTGCCTTGCGTCCGAACACCCTGGCCGGGATAACGCGCGTGTTGTTAAACACCAGCAGATCTCCGGGCTGGAGCTTATCCAGCACATCCGTAAACACGCCGTGAGTGAGCGCGCCGGTTGGGCCATCCAGCGACAGCAGGCGGCAACCACTTCGTTGCGCCTGGGGATAATGGGCGATAAGAGATTCAGGCAAATCAAAAGCAAAATCGGCGACACGCATGACAGACTTCTTACTCAGAAAAACAGGCGGCACAGTTTAGCGGAAAACCGAACAATTCTGAACAACTGGCTGCGTAAACGGAGTTGCGCTTATAATGCCGCATGAATTTTCTTGCGCATCTTCACTTAGCCCATCTTGCCAACAGCTCTTTGCTGGGCAATCTGATGGCAGATTTCGTTCGCGGCGCGCCGCACCAACACTGGCCTGAACCGGTGGCCGACGGCATTCTGATGCATCGTCGCCTGGACGTAATGACCGATGCCCTGCCGGAAGTGCGCGCGGCACGCCAGCTTTTCCGGGCAGAGACCTATCGCGTCGCCCCCATCACGCTGGATGTCATCTGGGACCATTTTCTGGCGCGCCACTGGGATCGCGTTCATCCGTCACAAACGCTGCAAGCGTTTACGGCCCGTGCCGAGCGCGAAATCGTTCCGCAACTGGCCGCCACGCCCGAGGAATTTAAAGAACTGAATGCGGTGATGTGGCGAGAACGCTGGTTCGAACACTACGCCGATCCCCTGCGCCTTGAACGCGTGCTGAATGGCATGGCCCGACGTCGGCCAAGGCTGGCAGCACTCAGCGACTCTTACCTGGACTTCACCGCCCATTATCCGGCCTTTGAAGCCTGTTTCTTTCAGTTTTATCCCCGCCTGATGCAGTTGGCCGCCAGCCGGCAGCTGTGATTCACCCTCTTTATCAGGTAAGACGCGGCTTACCTGATAACGCTGAAAAAGCACGCAAACAGTACACCGACGATATTGCCATTACTGGCGCACTACGGCTTAATAAGCCTTGCTTAACTATGCTTTGCGCTACTCTCACTGTCAGACCGCCTGCTCAGGCGCTTCCTGTATTCGATGTGTTTTAAAATCATAAGAGGGAAACATGTCATCCGCTTCGCATTCTGAAATTGACGCGCGCTATCGCTACGCCTGCGAAATCGCCCGTGCCGCCGCAAGCCGCGCCTTGTCATGGTATCAACAGCGTCAAAAACTGGTGGTGGAACATAAAAGGGACCTTCAGGACGTGGTCAGTGAAGCTGACCGTAACGTTGAAGAATTAATTAAATCACTGATTGCAGAACGCTATCCCGAGGATGCGGTATTAGGTGAAGAGAGCGGTGGAGAAACAGGCGAGGCCCGCATTTTATGGGTCATCGATCCGATTGATGGCACCGCCTGCTTCGTCAATGGTCTGCATAACTGGTGCGTTTCGCTGGCCATCGTCTGCGAAGGTGAACCGGTGGTGGGCGTGGTTTGCGATCCCAATCATCAGGAGCTGTTTCACGCCCGCAAAGGCCAGGGAGCATGGCTTAATGAGACCCGGCTTGAGGTTCATCAGGCCCGGCACCTCAACGAAGGGCTGTTGGGCATCAGTAATTCCAGCCGGGTGCCGGGAGAAAAGGTTACGCAGCTTATCGATGGGCTACTCAAACAAGGCGGGATGTTCATTCGCATCGGCTCCGGTGCCTTAACCAGCGCCTGGGCCGCTGCCGGTCGCCTGATTGGCTATTACGAAGCCCATATGCATCCCTGGGACAGCCTGCCGGGCATCGTGTTAATGCGGGAAGCGGGCGGCGTCACTAATGATTACATGCGCAATGATGGCCTGAAAAACGGCAATCCCGTTTTGCTGGCGAATGCCGTAATCTATCCACAGATTAAAGCCCTTCTCGCGCCCCAGGAACTGGAGGATGAATAATGTCTGCCTGTAGCCCCCTGCGCGTAGTCGCGCTCTGTGCGTTATGGTTCGCGGCGGGGTCGCTTTACGCGGCGCCAGAATACCAGTTAGAGAAAGTGGTCGAACTCAGCCGACACGGGGTGCGCCCGCCGACGCCGGGCAACCGCCAGGAGACCGAGGCAGCAACCGGACAGCCCTGGCCCCGGTGGAGTACAGCGGACGGCGAGCTGACGGGCCATGGCTACAGTGCGGTGGTGAATAAAGCGCGCTGGGAAGGCGATCACTATCGCCAGTTGGGATTACTTCCCGCGGGTTGTCCGGACGCGACAGCACTCTACGTACGCGCCAGCCCTCTTCAGCGAACGCGCGCCACTGCCGAAGCGTTGGTGGATGGCTCATTTCCCGGCTGCGGCGTGGCGGTGCATACCGTCACGGGCGACGTCGATCCGCTTTTTCAGACGGAAAAACTGCCCTTTGCCCGCATCGATCCGCAGCGTGAGATGGAAGAAAAGCGGCGTGTGGCGGGCGATTTAGCACAGCGACAGCAGCAGCTCCAGCCCGCCATTCAGGCGCTTAAACAGGCGGTCTGTCCGGCTAATCGCGCGTGCCCGTTTTTTGATCGCCCCTGGCAGTTAAAGCAGACCAAAAGCGGCAGCGTCTATGTTGAAGGCTTAAGCACGCTGGCCGCCATGGTCGAGACGTTGCGCCTGGGCTACAGCGAAAACTTACCGTTCGCCAGGCTGGCGTGGGGCCACATCACTTCCGCTCAACAGATCACCGCCCTGCTCCCCCTGCTGACGGCCAGTTATGATCTCAGCAATGATGTGCTCTATATGGCGCAACGCCGTGGCTCGCTTCTGTTACAGCGGATGCTCGACGCCATTCAGGGGAACGATCCCGATGTACGATGGGTACTGCTGGTGGCCCATGACACGAATATCGCGATGGTTCGCCGCCTGATGGGATTTGAATGGCAACTGCCGGGTTATACGCGCGGTAATATTCCGCCGGGAAGCAGCCTGGTGATGGAGCGCTGGCGGGATACGCAAAGCAATCAGCGCTACCTGCGCGTCTATTTTCAGGCACAAAGTCTGGACGGGCTACGTCAGTTACAACCCATTAATGACCGTCATCCTTTGTTGCGTCAGGAGTGGCAGCAAGCCGGCTGCCATATCACCGACGTGGGTACACTGTGCCCGTTACAGGATGCGATTGCCGCGTTGGGTCAACAGCTGGACCGCAGCGCGATCGTTCCGGAACCCCTTATATTACCCGCGCAGAACGCATTAGCGCCCGTGTCGGGTTAACGGTGGGCTTTCTCTTATTTTTCGGCAACTTATTTAACGACGTACGCTTTTGCATTAGCATCGTTTCGTCAATCATCCCTCTGTTTGTTTCATTTGCTATGTGACGTTTTCGGCGAATCCTTTCGCCGATTTTATTTCGTCGTGTCAGTCGCCTTCGCGTCCGGGAATCAGGACGGCTTGCGCACCAGCTTATAACCCAGCAGCAACAGCACAATCCACACCATGCCCACGTAAAGTGAGATGCGCGTATCCGGGAAGTAGCCGATCAGGCCGATGATAAAGCATAAAAAGGCTACGCCGAAACCGGCTGTCCAGCTTCCGCCCGGGAGGGCAAATGTCAGCTGACGGGCTGCCGCTTTACCAATTTTGCGGCGAAACGCAATCTGGGACAGCAGAATCATAATCCAGACCCAGACGGTGGCAAAGGTGGCCAGAGAGGCAATGACCAGGAACACTTTCTCGGGCATCAGGTAGTTGAGCCAGACCGCAATCAGCATGGCAAACATCATAACTACCACCGTGACCCACGGAATCCCGCGTGCTGACACCTTCATAAAGACTTTAGGCGCATGGCCCTGCTGCGCCATACCGTGCAGCATACGCCCGACACCGAACACATCGCTGTTAATCGCGGACAGGGAGGCCGTCAGTACCACAAAGTTGAGGATAGAAGCGGCAGCGGCAATACCCAGATGCTGGAAGGTCAGCACAAACGGGCTACCGTTGGTGCCCACCTGATTCCATGGATAGAGGGACATGATGACAAACAGCGTACCAACGTAAAACACCAGAATACGCATCGGCACGGAATTAATGGCGCGTGGGATGGAGGTCGCCGGATCCTTAGCTTCACCGGCCGTGATGCCAATAATTTCTATCCCGCCGTAAGCAAACATCACCATCTGAAGTGACAGCAGCATGCCAACGATCCCGTGGGCAAAAAAGCCGCCGTTGGTCCACAGGTTGTGAATGCCGGTCGGCTGGCCACCGTTACCGATGCCCCAGATGATCATGCCAAATCCGGCCAGAATCATCACAATAATGGTGGCGACTTTGAAGAAGGAGAACCAGAACTCCACTTCGCCGAACACCTTCACGCTCATCAGATTGACCGCACCGATGATCAGCACGACGCTCAGTACCCAGATCCAGTGCGGCACCTCCGGGAACCAGACACCCATATAAATACCAAATGCCGTGACGTCGGCGATGGCCACAATCAGAATTTCAAAGCAGTACGTCCAGCCGGTGATATACCCAGCCATTGGTCCCAGATAATCCTGCGCGTAACGAGAAAACGAGCTGGCCTGGGGATTATTAACGGACATTTCTCCCAGCGCGCGCATGATAATGTACGCCACCGCGCCGCCGATAATATAGGCGAGCAGAACGCTCGGTCCTGCCATCCTGATGGCGTCCGCCGAGCCATAAAACAGCCCGGTGCCAATCGCCGATCCCAGCGCCATAAAACGGATGTGGCGCGTGCTCAGTCCGCGTTTGAGCTTGTTGGTTTCTTGCATAACAACCTGTACCTGTGAAATGAAAAAACCACGGGCAAGCCCGTGGTTAAAGAAGAATCA
>Ga0157363_1000038_pt1 | contig 110711 bp, 96 predicted proteins | sample AttsexASBM1_FD_111477 | JGI IMG/M metagenome (GOLD analysis project Ga0157363, IMG submission 111477) | Fungus gardens microbial communities from leaf cutter ant in Ribeirão Preto, State of São Paulo, Brazil - Atta sexdens ASBM1 | ecosystem: Host-associated > Fungi > Mycelium > Unclassified ...
TCACCAGTGAGGTTTCCATGCAACGAGGGATAGTCTGGATCGTCGATGACGATAGCTCCATCCGCTGGGTGCTTGAACGCGCGCTCACTGGAGCCGGTTTGAGTTGTACCGCGTTTGATAACGGGGATGATGTGCTGGAGGCTTTAGCCAGCAAAACACCGGATGTATTACTGTCAGATATCCGCATGCCCGGGATGGACGGGCTGGCGTTGCTTAAACAAATTAAGAAACGCCATCCCATGCTGCCGGTTATCATTATGACTGCGCATTCCGATCTGGATGCGGCGGTCAGTGCTTACCAGCAAGGCGCGTTTGATTATCTGCCAAAACCTTTTGATATAGATGAAGCGGTCGCTCTGGTAGAACGAGCCATCAGCCATTATCAGGAACAGCAGCAACCGCGCAACCAGCCGGCCAGTGGGCCAACCACCGATATTATCGGTGAAGCTCCGGCAATGCAGGATGTCTTCCGGATTATTGGCCGCCTGTCACGTTCCTCGATCAGTGTGCTGATTAACGGGGAATCAGGAACCGGTAAAGAACTGGTCGCTCATGCTTTGCACCGCCATAGTCCGCGGGCCAAGTCACCGTTTATTGCCCTGAATATGGCGGCGATCCCCAAAGACCTGATTGAATCTGAGCTGTTTGGCCATGAAAAAGGGGCATTTACCGGGGCTAACTCGGTGCGTCAGGGACGGTTCGAGCAGGCCGATGGTGGCACACTGTTTCTGGATGAAATTGGTGATATGCCACTGGATGTACAGACCCGGCTGCTGCATGTACTGGCCGATGGACAGTTCTACCGTGTCGGTGGCTATGCTCCGGTGAAAGTGGATGTCCGAATCATTGCAGCGACTCACCAGAACCTGGAGTTACGGGTGCAGGAGGGTAAATTCCGTGAGGACTTGTTCCACCGTCTGAACGTTATTCGAATTCATCTGCCCCCGCTGCGTGAACGCCGCGAAGATATCCCACGGCTGGCCCACTATTTCCTGCAGATTGCCGCGCGGGAATTGGGGGTGGAAACCAAGATATTACATCCGGAAACCGAAGCTGCGCTGACTCGTTTGCACTGGTCTGGTAATGTCCGACAGTTGGAAAATACCTGCCGCTGGCTGACAGTAATGGCAGCCGGTCAGGAAGTTTTGATCCAGGACCTTCCACCGGAGCTGTTTGAAACCAGCACCCCGGAAACCCCGGTACAGTCATCCCCCGACAGTTGGGCCACGCTACTGGCGCAATGGGCTGACAGAGCATTACGTTCCGGTCATCAAAATCTGTTGTCCGAAGCGCAGCCCGAGATGGAAAGAACACTATTGACTACTGCCCTGCGTTATACCCAGGGGCATAAACAGGAAGCGGCCCGTCTGTTGGGCTGGGGAAGGAATACGCTAACCCGTAAACTTAAAGAACTGGGCATGGAATAGCGAATTGCTGATGCTTCACTGGCCCGCAGACAGTGTCTGCGGGCCTTTTTATTATATGACCCGTGAAAACTGCTGCTGTCGGCTGGCAGCCCGCAGATAGCGGTCAAAGCACATGCAGATATTACGGATCAACAACCTGCCACGAGCCGTCACCTGTAACCGGCGTAGTTCAAGCGTCACCAGGCCATCGTCAATAAATGGCCTGAGCAGTTGCAGGTCCTCAGCAAAATAGTCTTCAAAAACTATCCCCCACTGTTGTTCCGTCGTCGCAAAATCCAGTCTGAACTGGCAAATCAGCGCCTTAATCACATCGCGTCTCAGACAGTCATCCTGACTCAGGCTGACCCCACGCCACAACCCTCTGCCACTGGCCGTCACACTCTCCTGCCACTGATTAAGCACTTTGTCATTCTGGGCATAGCTGTCACCGATCATACTAATGGCTGAAACACCCAATCCCAGTAAATCTGTGTTTCCGTGGGTCGTATACCCCTGAAAATTACGGTGCAACACTCCGTTCTGCTGGGCTACTGCCAGTTCATCGTCCGGCAGGGCAAAATGATCCATACCGATAAACTGGTATCCTCCACCGGTCAGAGTGGCGATGGTATCCTGCAGAATCATCAGTTTCTGCCGGGCATCCGGCAAATCCGCCGCATTAATTTTACGCTGGGCAGCAAACATCTCTGGCATATGGGCATAATTAAACACACTGAGACGATCAGGGCGCAGGGAGAGAATTTTCTGCAGGGTGAAAGCAAAACTTTCCGGTGTCTGCTTTGGCAGCCCATAAATCAGGTCAATATTCCCTGAAGTAAAACCCAGTGATTTCGCCCGTTCCATCAGTGCAAAGATAAATTCTTCATCCTGTTCCCGGTTCACCAGTCGCTGGACCTGCTTATTAAAGTCCTGCACTCCCATACTCAGCCGGTTAAATCCTTCGCTTTTCAGGTGGTCAAGGACATCCAGTTCAATTTCCCGGGGGTCCAGCTCCAGCGACATTTCGGCATCGGCAGCGAAAGTAAAATGTTGCCTGAGAATCCCTGTCAGCCGGGATATTTGAGCTGTCGTCAGAAATGTTGGAGTTCCGCCTCCCCAGTGCATCTGAACCACGGTACGCTGACGAAACAGCGGCGCTCTGTGGCGAATTTCTGCCTCCAATGCATCCAGATAACGATCCGCTTTGTGTGCCTGGCGTGTCACGTGCTTATTACAGCCACAGAAGTAGCAGAGCCGATGGCAAAACGGGATATGCAGATAAAGGGATAGAGGGCGGAGAGGATAACGTTGAACCGCTGCCAGGAATTGATTCTCGCTGTAGTGCTCATCGAATTCCAGTGCTGTAGGATAAGAGGTATAACGCGGTCCGGAGTAATTATATTTTTCGATTAATGACTGGTCCCACTCGATACGTGGTAATGACATGTTCACTCCTTCCGCTGACGGGGTCTGAAAGAAGTTCGCGATACTCCGGATAACGGTAAGATTTTCTTGCGACGCAACCGCGATTTCAATCGTGACAGACGACGTAGTTTAGCGAATAACAACAGCAGAAAACACGCATACAGCAGCGCTAAAATTGATCCTGGCCAAAACATAATGAAATATTCCCGGCTGGGGCACAGCATTATGCACTATGCCCGGCCATTAAGGTTAGTTACCCTTCAGTAAGCGGTACATATCCTCTTCTGCTTCGGTATCTTCAGCATCACTGTCATCATCAAGATCGATACCGAGTTTTTCCATCAGTACTTCAATACGATCCAGGGTGCTGTCCAGCCAGGCCTGATCTTCGGCTGGCAATTTCTCGCCGTTTTCCAGTCGATCGAGCAATGCATCAAGGCGTTCACTATTTTCGAGAGCCGACAGTTCCTCACGGGCACTCAATACCGGCGCTGCTTCACGACGTTTTACCGCCGGTTTTGCCGCAACGGCTCCTTCGGCCACTAACGGAACGGGTTTTTTACTGCCCAGCCGAGGATCGGCTTCGTCTATCATGCCACGGTTGCCCTGGCTCTGTTTTACTTCAGGGTTGCTGCGGTTACCCGTGGCAAGGCCTTTGTGTTTTTTCTGACGCTGGCGTTCACGGCCTTCGATATTGAGTTCAGCGCGGGTTTTGCGTTTCGCAGGTCTGGCACGCGGGGCTTTGGCAGGTTGTTTCATGGTGTTCAGTCTCAACTGTTTTTCTTTAGTATAGAATTGCGGCGAAATCTAGCAGAAACCAGCACAAGAAAAAAGCGACAGCTTGCGCTGTCGCTCATTTCATACTTTCTGTCATTCAGAAAGTCATGTATCTCACATCCGGTTAAGATACTCATCTTATCCATCAGATTCATTCCGTCCTGCTGCCTGTTCCCTGGCAGGATCTGCTCTGTGTCCTTCCCTGAGCCTGATTTTCCCTGAACCTCTCCCTGAGTGACGTGTAATGTAGTTGATTCTGACAATTCTGCAAGGCAGAAAAAGCAGCAAAAATGCATTCTTTTTCATGATTTAATTTATAGTGATGATATTTAAAATAAATTTTAATAGTTATCAATTTTTTTCAGCCATTGTCTGAGATGACAATAGCTGATCTCTTACATGGTTTGCTGACGCTCAGGGCACAGGCACTTTCGCGCTATAACAGGTATACTGCGGGTATTATCCTGAAATTTATATGTGGAGCTCGACCTTGTCTGGATGGAATTATCACGTCACCCATTTTGTCACCAGCGCCCCGGACATTCGCCATCTGCCCACAGACAGTGGAGTGGAAGTGGCATTTGCCGGGCGTTCGAATGCCGGAAAATCAAGTGCATTAAACACATTAACCAACCAGAAGTCTCTGGCACGTACCAGTAAGACACCAGGCCGTACTCAGCTGATTAACCTGTTTGAGGTCACTGAAGGAATCCGGCTGGTAGACCTGCCTGGTTATGGTTATGCAGAAGTCCCGGAAGAGATGAAGCTTAAATGGCAGCGGGCATTAGCGGAATACCTGCAGATGCGGGACTCTCTGAAGGGGCTGGTTATTCTGATGGATATTCGCCATCCGATGAAAGATCTGGACCAGCAGATGGTGCAATGGGCAGTCGCCAGCCATATCCCGGTGCTGGTGTTACTGACAAAAGCCGACAAGCTGGCGTCAGGTGCCCGGAAAAAACAACTGAATATGGTTCGTGAAATGAGCCAGGCTTTTGAAGGTGATATTCAGGTCGAGTATTTCTCATCCCTGAAGAAGATGGGTGTGGATAAACTCAGTCAGAAACTTGATGACTGGTTCAGCACTTATTCCACCACGGTCGAAGATTCGGCGCCAGAAGAGTCGTAACCTGAGTAAATTATCCGGTTAATTCTGACATAAATAGTTACCATAAAAAACGCCCCGTTCACCTGAATGAACGGGGCGGCTAACATTCAGCCAAATCCGATTACGTGAAGTAAAAGGTCTGAAAGATAGAACATCTTACCTCTGTACCCTACGTCTGAAAATGTACCTGATTTTCACCGGTCAATAAAGCCTTTTCTCAGCATTTTTTTAGTAATTTTGATGTTTTATTTCTATGGAAATCACAAAAAAACATTTAGCTTCTTGTCAAAAGCCATAATAAATGCTTATACCTCCTAAAAAACAATAATTTTACCTACCTCAGACAGAAAACCTTTCTAAAATAAATATTTATCACCTTTACGCTGCCCACATTAGATTAAAACTCGCCTCATTCCTTTGAAATAAAATAAATCAAGACGATGAAATAAAAGGATTTATTTCAACTAACCCAGAAAAATTACGCCAGATGATCCGATGTATTCAGAGGGAAATAATTTTTAATTAAAATAGCTTCTTATCTCTGGTTAAAGGTAAAGTGTTATTTTGGAATAAAAAGTAACAATAAATTAACGTTTATGTTTTTTATTATCTGTTTTGTTGTATAGTGCAGTCTGTTTCGATAACTCCTCGTGATTAAAATGTATCCTGTTGATTATAAAATAATTAAAACACTCCCCCTCCCCGGGTAATTTCTGGCCAATGATTAAACGGGGAGGAAGATATGCTCATTTATTCGGCAGTAACACGGCATTCAATAATAATGAAAACCGTCAGACAGGGAGGAGGTATAAAAGAAAACTTTAGCCATAGACATGATTTTGTGGGCTAGCTCTAAAATTTGAATAATTAAATTAATCTGAGCACGATATTCCAAAACAATTTTCTGCATCACTCTTAGAGTAAAATTCCCTTACATCTAATAAGAATAATTATCATGAAAAAAAATAAAGCAGTGCGCAATACTCCCAAAAAGACACTCGTCATGAGCTTGTTCCTGCTTGGGGCTTCCGCTTATCCGGCCGTCAGCCAATCTGCGGATGCCTTAAGCTACGACTCCCCCTGGATGTTTGGTGACTGGGGCGGTACCCGTTCACAACTCAAAGATGAAGGTATCGATTTTCAGGTCAATTATACGATGGAATCTGCGTCGAATCTGGCAGGGGGTTACGATAAATCGACCACGGCCCGCTACAGCGATCAGTGGGCTTTTGGGGTCAATCTGGACCTTGAAAAACTGCTGAACTGGAACGACACCGAGTTCCAGATGACCGTCACCAACCGTGACGGGCGAAATGTCTCTGATCAGGTAGGCGATCCACGGGCCCCGATGTTGTCTTCCGTTCAGGAAGTTTATGGCCGTGGGCAGACCTGGCGTCTTACACAATTCTGGTTAAGAAAAGGTTTCTTTGACCACACTCTGGACGTGAAAGCTGGTCGCGTTACCGTGGGCGAAGACTTTGATACCATTGACAGCAAATTCCAGAACCTTGCATTTGGCAATGGCCAGGCCGGTAACTGGCGTGGTGATCACTGGTATAACTGGCCAGTCTCTCAGTGGGGTGGTCGGGTAAAACTCTATTTTACTCCTGAAGTCTTTATGCAGGTCGGTTTCTACAACCAGAACCCGTACAACTATGATCGTGGCGATGGTTTCCGCTTCGAATTTAGCCCGACTTCCGGCAACCTGGTTCCGGTCGAACTGGGCTGGACCCCAAAACTGGGGCCTGAGGGTCTGCCGGGTAACTATCGTATTGGTTATTACTATTCCTCAACACATGATGATGTGTATGGTACATGGCGTAATGGTGGCTATAACGATACCGCACATTCCTATGGCGGCTACCTGGTTGCTCAACAACAACTGACCAGTTGGCGCGGTGATGCTAAACGTGGTCTGACACTGACGGTTCAGGCCGTGATGAATGATCACAAAACCTCAAAAACCGATAACTATCAGTCAGTCTCTCTGGTATGGAAAGGACCGTTTGATGCCCGCCCTGATGATGAAATCGGTATCGGTGCCAGCCGTATTCACGTTAACTCCAGTTACACCCGGATGTTAACGGATGAAAACCGGTTCTACGGTGCTAACAGCTATGAGAGCCCGACTTACCTGCCGGTACAGAAAGGATCTGAATATGACTATGAGGTTTATTACAACGTTCAGGCCACCAAATGGCTGCAGGTTCGTCCAAACCTTCAGTATGTGACCTCTCCTGGTGCCGTCAGCCGGGTGCAGAATGCCTTTATCGGCGGCATCTCCGCCAACGTTAATTTCTAATCCTGTCTGAACGTAAAGGCTGCGAAAGCAGCCTTTACGTATCACAATCCTCCTCCCGGCGTTACACTGGATATCCGAAATACATTGCTGCACAGGCAGATTCATTTTGCCAGTGAGCTAAAGGTAGACATCAGAATATCCCGAGGGAGGCCAGGCAGTGCAATCAGCTAACAACAGAGTCCGGATAGTCAATACACAGACACTTTCTGATGACTGGTATCTGCTCAAAAAATACACTTTTGATTTTCAGCGGCGGGATGGTTCGTGGCAGCGCCTGAACCGTGAAGCCTATGATCATGGAGATGGTGCAGCACTATTGTTGTACAACCGCGAACGCCAGTCAGTCGTTCTCACCCGACAGTTCCGTCTGCCGGCGTTTGTGAACGGTAGCGATGGTATGCTGATTGAGGTGGCGGCTGGCTTACTTGAGGGCGAGCAGCCGGAAGAGAGAATTCGTAAAGAGGCTGAGGAAGAAACAGGCTACCGGATAGATAAAGTTGAGAAAGTTTTTGAAGCCTGGATGAGTCCGGGTTCTGTAACCGAAAAACTTCACCTGTTTGTGGCAGAGTATCAGCCAGCGGATCAAGTAAGTCCGGGAGGCGGATTGCAGGAAGAAGGTGAGGACCTGGAAGTGCTGGAGATGAGCTTCAGTGAAGCTTTACAGGCGATGAAAGCCGGTACCATTAACGATGCCAAAACCATCATGCTGTTACAATATGCGGCTCTCAATCAACTGATTTAACGGTGACAGACTACATTGACTGCCGGATAAATTCTCCGGCAGACAATGTTTACTCAGGCTATACCAGAACGTTTTTCAGCAGATGATTCGCCAACCGCAGACTTAACGCAGCCCCTGTGAGTGTCGGGTTCATACAGGATGCCGAAGGCATCACACTGGTCCCGGCAATATACAGGTTCGGATGATCATGGGTACGGCAATCAGAATTCACCACCGAATTTTTCGGGTCATCACCCATAATAGTGGTTCCCATTATATGTTGACGATCCTGATAATTAGTGTCGATTTTCAGGACATCTCCCCCCAATAATTTTGCAAAATTCGCAAAATCTTTCAGCCCTTCTTCTTTCCCTGCCTGCCAGTAATCGGTCACACTGTATGATATTTCTGGCAACGGGATTCCAATGGCATCGGTTTTGGTTTTGCTCGGGACAATCCGGTTTTCAGGCAACGGAACTGTCTCAAAATCAATGGCAAAGTTCAGTGAACGGGCAGACAATTTACGCAACTGCGCATCCAGTTCCGAGCCTAAAACCCCTTTGCTAATCAGACCAGATGCATAATCAGCTGTCGGTACGGTATTACGCACTTTGATTTTATAGCTCGGGAAAGTTTTTCTGAACTCACCATCACGGTTATTAAGATAGACCAGTAATTCTGTCGGTCCCTGCCCCGGCCAGACATCTTCCGCCATCATAAAGTTCATACTAATGCCGGTATGCCCCATCAGATTACGGCCGACCTGATCAGAGGAGTTAGCAATACCCTTCGGATATTTCTCTGAGGTGGACATCAGTAATAACTTCGGCGACTCAATCCCATAGGCAGCCACAATAAACAGGTTCGCAGTCAGAGAATGTTCGGAACCGTCGGGCTTTTTATACCAGATTCGGGTGATTTTACCGCTGTCATCTGCCTCGATTTTATACACTACTGAATTGTCGAGTAACTTAGCCCCGAGCCGTTCTGCCTCATCGATATGCATCGAACCATCGTATTTAGCACCAATCGGGCATACCGGGTTGCAGTTATTATTACCTGCACATACCGGACGATTACCCCAGGGACGGGTGGCCCGGCCATTCGGTTCCAGTACCGGGTTATAGCCGCCTTTACCCAGTAATTCAGTCAACCGGTCAAACATATAGCTGGTCGGCAAGCCTGGCATTGGGAAAGGTTTAGAGCGCGGAGGCCAGGGTTTACCCCCGTGTCCGCTCTCATCCTGTCCATCCACCCCAGACACTCCCAACGCATGCTCGGCTTCGCAATACCAGGGTTCCAGCTCATCGTAGCCAAACGGCCAGTCTCTGCCATGCCCGTATAAGGTCTTCAATTTAAAATCGTTTGGAATCATGCGCCATAAAGCAGACCCAAAGTGCCAGGTGGTACCGCCGACAACACGCAGGTATTTCGTCGGATATTTTACCGGCCCCACCTGTTGCAGGTAATTGCCATAAGTGGAAGGAACATGGGGTAAATCAGGATACGGCGAACCGACACCCTGTAATTTCATATTGGTGAGTGACATCTTAAACGGTGAGTTTCTGAACCGGTCAACAATTTGCTGGCGTGTTACCCGTGGCCCCGCCTCAACAATGATCACTGATTTTCCGGCAGCAGCAAGCTGAGTCGCTAACAGCCCCCCCATCACCCCGGAACCAATAATAATGACTTCTGCATCTACGTTATTCTGACTCATACTGCCGGCCCCTGGTATGCGGGTTTATTGTCAACGGCGGCCCAGGAAATCGGACCACTGCCATAGGTTGGAACCACAAGAATGCCTTTGGTGGGCACATACATCATCGCGTCTGCATAAGCGATGAGTTCCAGTTTCTCGTCGTTGCCTACCACTCCCGTGTACCAGGCAGAAATGACCTGAGCTGCTGCCTGTCGTAAATCGGTTCCGATCGCATTTTTCTGCAGAAAATCATCGATATTTTGATATTTACCCGGTTGAATATCCTGTTTAAGCAATCCCAGCTTCTGATCAAATTTATCATCATGGCGATGCAGTGCATCGTAGTAACGCTGAGCCAATATTGGGTTCACCCGACGATTGACTAAAAATTCAGATAACGGGATAAAACCACTGTCCTGAAGCGCCGCGGCTGCTGCACGGAAAGAAGGGAATAGTGAACCACATAATCCGGCAACCGACAGGATACCCATCCCCTGCAGCAGGCGGCGACGTGAAATCCCGGAAGAATGGCGATTATTTGCTGTCATTTTTTCCCCCTTCTGCGTACTGCAGCTACGATCAGACCCAGAATCACCAACACAATCAATCCACCCACCGCTAACACTGCCGGATTAGACAGATAAGCGATAGCGGGTACAGGGCCGCCTTCACGGACGGTTTTCACCTGATCGGCCGTGACAGTCAGTGAAGCATTTCCGTAATTTTTTAAGACATAGTTAGCCACATCAGCAATTTGCTGATCATTGAGCCTGTCGACAAAGGATGCGGCAGGTCCGAATGCCGGCATCGCCACATACTGACCGTCGGCGTGACGGCGTACACCAAACAGAATGGTCGCAATCAGGTTGTCCGGCTGTGCGGCGCCGGTCGCACTGTTGTGGAATAACGACGGATAAAACTCGCTACCTTCACCGTTGGCCTGATGGCAGTTTGCACAACTGTTGCTGAAAACAACCCATCCGGCATCCGGATGATCAGTCGCCCGCATTGCAGCCTCACTGTCTGAAGGCGCACCCTGAGTAAAACGTGATTCCGTCGCTGTAGCCCCGGAGGCAGGTACCTGTTTCAGCCAGGCCACAATGGCATGCAAATCATCATCGCTGAGATGTTGCAGGCTGTTCTCAATGGCCTCCGCCATAGGACCCGCCGCCTGTGCTTTTCCGGCAACATGACCGGTTTTCAGGTACTGAAACAGCTGGTCATCGCTCCAGCTGCCAATACCGGCAGTTTTATCCGACGTGATATTCGGGGCATACCAGCTACCTACCTGCCCGCCAGATAATGCCAGATCATTTTTCTGGCCCATCAGGAAGTTACGAGGGGTATGACAGGCATCGCAGTGCTCCAGCACATTGACCAGGTAATCACCACGGTTAAGCTGAGCTGACTTCTGGCTGTCCGGAGTGAAACGTTGCTGGCTGGAAAACAGCATATTCCACAGCGCCATACTGCTGCGAATTGAGAACGGGAACGGAAGACGGGTGGCCGGAGTCGGAGTATCGACCGGTGCCACCCCGTGCATAAAATACTGATACAGCGCATGAATATCACTGTCAGTCATTTTACTGTAGGAGGTATAAGGCATTGCCGGGTAAAGGTGGTCACCCTGTGCATTAACCCCCTCCCTGACGGCTCTGGCAAATTGCTGCTCAGTGTATTTACCAATGCCGGCAGTGACTGACGGGGTAATATTGCTGGCGATAATGTTGCCCATCGGTGAGGCAATCGCATAGCCTCCCGCCATAGCCGCCCCGCTGCCGGGGGAGTTATGACAAGCGCCACAGTCAGCAGCCACTGACAAATACTTTCCTTGCTCAATTATCGTCGATGCTGAAGGATTTTCTGCTGCCTGCACAGCCTTTCCCGAAAACACCGAGAGCCCGATAATTAAAGCCAGACTCGTTGGTCTCACTTTTACACTCCTGCTCATAGCTTCAGTTATTAATCAAAACATCCCCTTGCCGGTCACGGCTAAAGCCATGGTTCAGCGAGGCGAAAATAAAAATAATTTTTTTACGTCTTATTATTTGGAACTGCTGTTTATGATTTTAAAAACAGTAATGACACCAACCCTGCGGCGATTAACGGCCCTACCGGTACACCTTTGAAAAAAGCAACGCCGATAATGGTTCCCACCAGTAATCCCCCGACAATTCCGGGTTGGGCTGACAGGAAAGTGACACCCCGCCCACCGACCCATGAGACAAAAATACCAATCACGATGGCGGAAAGAGATTTCCAGTCCACCAGGGTACGTATCAGTGAGCGAAGTGTCATATCACCACTGGCCAGGGGGGCGATCACTCCAATCGTCAGGATGATGATGCCAATGGTCACCCCCTGGGTTTCGATAAACGGAAAGAACCGGGACAGCGGGGTAATTTTTATCAGGAACAGGGCGACCACGGCATACACAACCGCCATATTGTGGCCCACCATTCCCAGCACACCAATCAACAGCAGTAACAGGTAAGGGAGCAAACTATTCACGCACTTCCCCTGCCAGAACTGCCAGTGCTTTGGCAAAAAAATCCGGACTGCCAAAATTTCCTGATTTCAGGGCCAATGCCAGCGCTTGATCTCCTGTGGTCTGCAATACCGGCACGCCAGGGTCTATCTCTTTTCCAACCGCCAGATGACCGAGCGATAATGCGCTGACGACCGCTCCGGAGGTTTCACCGCCGCCCACCACCAGCCGACGAATACCAGCTTTCACCAGTAATCTGGCGGTCTCGCCAAACAGATTTTCCAGCGCCGCGGACGTTTCCTGCTGACCATATTTTTGCTGGCTGGCAGCCACTTCTTCAGGTGTTCCGGAAGAATAAATGAGTGGTGCCTGCCCCTGGTGGCTGAGAATAAATTCCACCAGGCTTTCGGCACTCACCTGCCCTTCCATCACCTGTTCCACAGATACCGCAAGCACCGCCGCCTGCCGGCGATGATGTTCAATCTGTCCCAATGTTGCACCAGAACAACTGCCCACCAGAATAGCTTCCGGGCCGTGAATTGCGGGCAATGAACCGTCAGACGGTTTCGCCTTCCCCTCGCGAATAAAATTATGCGGTAACCCGGAGGCAATCGCCGATCCCCCGGATAACAACGGTAACCCTGCACAAGCCAGACCGATCTCTGCCAGATCATGGTCAGTTATCGCATCGGTCACGATCAGCCGGGAACCTTCCGCTGCCAGACTGGCCAGTTGAGATTTTATCTCTGCCGCCCCTGAACATACGGTCTGCCAGGGAATATGACTGACCGGGGTGGTTGCCTGAGCACTCAGCAGCCGGCGAACATCTGCATCTTTCATCGGAGTCACCGGATGATGCTGCATCCCCGACTCATTGAGCAGTTTGTCGTGGACAAACAAATGTCCCTGGTACAGCGTGCGGCCCAGGGCAGGGAATGAAGGACACACCACAATACTTTTTGCCGATAAATGGCGGGCAAGGGCATCCAGTACCGGACCAATATTCCCCTGAGCGGTAGAGTCAAAGGTCGAACAGTACTTAAAGATAATTTGCTGACATCCCTGGGCCTGTAACCAACGACAGGCTGCCAGCGACTGACTCACTGCCAGTTCTGCCGCCACTGAACGACTTTTCAGGGCAACCACCCCGGCATCAATGGACGAGTCAGCCGGTCCTGTCGGTACTCCCAGATATTGCGCAGTTTTCAGGCCACCTTCGCCCTTTAAGCCACGGGCCAGAGTGACTGCAATATCACTCGCCCCGGTAAAATCATCTGCGATTACCCCAATCAACATGCCTGACATCCTCAGAGAAAATTAGCCATAAAATTGTTTTTTTAATGCGTTTACTGCGGCATGTGGCGCGGTCAGTACACGGGTGTTGACCTTCGCACTGACAGCATCCAGCGCCCGTGACGTGGAGAAATGGGCCAGCATAATGGCATCACACTCTGCCAGTTCAGGTGCGCGTTCAGCCACCAAACGGTTATGCTGGTCTGCCTCTCCCTGACGTAACAGATCTATGGCGTCGGCCACCACCAGCGTTTTCAGTGTGGCATTGCTGTTTTGCTGCCTGGCATATTCCGCAAATTCTGCTTCCATCGTGATAACCGACGGCGCAAATGTCGCCAGCATGCCAATGTTTTTCCCCGCCTGCAGGGCCTCTGCGAACATCGCCTCATTGGGCTTCAGTACCGGAATCGGCAATTCCCGGGCCATCTGCTCGATGGCCGGACCAAATGCTGAGCAAGTGACCAGTATCGCAGATGCACCGCAGGCATGACCGTACCGACCAAATTTAACAAACCTATCACATAGCTCCGCAGAGAGTTCCTTTTCTTTCGCCCGGTCAATGGTCAGACCATCGTCCAGCAGATTGACCAGTTCAGCTTCCGGCCATAACTCTTTAAATGCACTGTGAACCGGCGCCATTGCTACAGGGGTGGCATGAAGTAAAACGATCCGATGCGTCATTAACTCCTCCGTCATCCGGGTTTCATCAACAGATTGCTGATAATTTAGCGGTCAATAGTACTGTAAAGACGGAATGTAATGGCTTACAAAATAGTTATTATAGTGACGAGCTTCACAAAAATATATGAACAGGATGTTAATTTATCATTAAACAGCACAGATTATAAGCATTAACTTGTAACCGCTTACATTTCAGGTAACCCCCGGAAACCTGTTGTCTTTAAGGATGAACATTTCACTATGACGGTATCTCTTACTCCCGCGCCTCAGGAAAAATCAACAGAGATTCCTGTGAGCCAGTCCCGCCCGGCCAGCACTGTACCGCACCAGTTTCGCGATCTGCTGGCTCTGGATGATTTTGAACGTCACGCCAGACGCCGTTTGCCACCGATGATTTACCAGTATGTGGCTGGCGGTGTAGAAACCGGACGCGGTATTGCCGCGAATTTCGAAGCCTATCAGCAATATACCTTTCTGCCGCGGATGTTCCGTGACGTATCCGGCCGCGACCAGGGGACCGAACTATTTGGCAAGCGCTGGCGTCACCCGTTTGGTATAGCCCCACTGGGCGGTGCTTCTTTTGTCTCTTACCGGGCAGACATCAATCTGGCCCGGGCCGCCAAAGCCATGGATGTTCCGATGATCCTCAGTGCCTCTTCGCTGATTCGTCTGGAAGATGTGATTGCAGAAAATCCGGATGCCTGGTTTCAGGCTTACCTGGCCGGCGATCAGCCCCGTATCGACCGGTTACTCGACCGGGTAGAACAGGCGGGATACCGGACACTGGTGGTCACCGGAGATACCCCGATGCTGGGTAACCGCGAACACAACACCCGTAGCGGCTTTAGTATGCCGATTAAAATTACGCCCAAAGTTATGTGGCAGAGTGCCACCAACCCTCGCTGGCTGCTGGGTACCGTGGCGCAAACTTACCTTCGCCACGGGGCTCCGCATTTTGAAAATACTGATGCTGAGCGGGGCCCACCGATGATGTCTAACAAAGTCCGCAATACCAATGCCCGTGACAAGCTCAGCTGGACGCATGTTGAAGCAATCCGCCGACGCTGGAAGGGAAATCTGGTGATTAAAGGGCTGATGACACCGGCAGACGTATTTATGGCCAGGGACTGTGGTGCCGATGCTGTCATCTTGTCTAACCACGGAGGCCGACAGTTGGATTACACCGTACCGCCGCTACATACTTTGCCGGAAATTGCGGCAGGGAAAGGCCAAATGAAGGTGATTATCGACAGTGGTATTCGTCGCGGTACCGATGTGATGAAAGCCATGGCTCTGGGCGCGGATTTTGTGTTTCTCGGCCGACCATTTTTATACGCCAGTGTTATCGGTGCAGCTCCCTGTATTGAGCATGCGATGCATATTTTGCGGGATGAGATTGACCGTGATATGGCGTTAATAGGCGTCAGAAATCCTGCAGAACTGGATAAAAGCTATCTGAGACGCGGCCCATGGTTTGATAAAGATTTGTAACTGCCCGGAATCTGCCTGACACCTGACACGGCATGCTCTGCATGCCGTGTTATTTTTGTGGAGCACTACCGGTACTGCCACGGATAATCAACTGTGGGGTGACACAGGTCAACGGCTCAGTACGGATATCCTGTAGTGATGACAGTAAATATTCTGCGGCCAGACTGCCAATTTCCGCCAGATCCACCCGCATGGTGGTGAGTGGATGCTCAAGATGCTCGGCATATTCATAATCATTAAATCCGGTAATCGAAATATCATTAGGAATACGCAGATAGCGTTCTCTGGCTGCCCGCATCGCGCCGAACGCCAGTAAATCATTGCCGCAAATCACCGCCGTCGGTGGATTAGGGCCATCCAGCAAACGGAACATTGCTTGTCGGGCATCATTCATCGTGAAAGCACTGTCCACGCAGTTTTCAGGAGCCAGAGATAATCCTGCATCATGTAACCCCTGACGAATTCCCTCCAGACGCTCAGACAACCTGTCGTTGGACGGAGGGCTGCCAAAGATCACGGCAAAATCACGATGCTGCAGATCTAACAGGTGTTGCAACAGCTGCCGTGATGCCAGGATACTGTCATAACCGACACTTGGCCGGTGCTGGTCGATAGAAAAAGTCTGGATATAAGGAATTTGCTGCTGTTCCAGTCGCTCCCATAACCGCGGATGATGAGTATGTCCGACCAGCATTAATGCGTCGATACCGTACTCAAGCAGCTTATTGACTTCGTTCAGCTCAATATCCATATCGAAGCCTGAATTTGCCAACAGCAGGGTATATCCTTGCTTGTGTATCATCTTTTGAAACGCATCAATAGGCCGGGAAAAGGTTTCTATTGCCAGCGTAGGTACCACTGCACCAATCGTCATACTTTTGCGTGATGCCAGAGTTCTCGCGGCACGGTTAATCACATACCCGAGTTCTTTGCAGGCTCTTTCAACCGCTTCTCTGCGTGATTCCCTGACCGTAGCACTTCCATTGAGTACCCTGGACACGGTCGCCGTGGATACCCCGGACAACCGGGCTACGTCTTCCAGAGAGACACGTGTCGTATTCGGTTTATCAGCCATGATAAATCTCCTAAAAGGTGATGCTCGCCACAAAATTAACACAGAAACCGGTCATCACTTTGAAAGCGCTTACTTTCACCTTGACTGATTCTTGTAATCGCTTACTTTTACGCAATGTTAATAGTGTAGATGAATGTCGTAGATCACTGTTACTAAAATTTACCATTGATTAACAGAATTGTGGTGACATACCACGGCCTGTACCCCTGCATATATAAGCCACACCACGGCAGACAAACTGACGGGTGATAATTCTAAAGGAAAATCGCATGCGCAAGTACCCAAAAATACGCTGGCTGATGATACTTTTCTGCTTCTTTGCCATCGCCATCAACTATATCGATCGCATTAATCTGGCTATTGCCGCACCACATATCAAAAAAGATCTCGGTCTGGATGATGCTTCAATGGGACTTATCCTCGGTGCATTTTTCTGGACCTATGCGTTAATGCAAATTCCGGCCGGTCGTATTATTGACCGGCTGGGGACTCGGATCGGTTTGGCAGTCGCCGTCGGCTGGTGGTCTCTGTTCACCGTTTTCACCGCCTTTGGCCGTGGATTTACCTCCATCTTCATCTCTCGTCTGTTACTCGGTGTCGGTGAATCCGGCGGTAATCCGGGTTGTGCGAAAGTCGTAGCTTCCTGGTTTGCTAAGAAAGAACGCGCCACCGCCAGCGGTATTTTTGACGCCGGCCCACGTGCCGGTAGTGCGTTGGCGTTACCCCTGGTCGCCTGGCTTATTAGCACCTGGGACTGGGAAACTTCATTTGTAGTTACCGGAGCTATCGGGCTGGTCTGGGTGGTAGTCTGGTTGATGTTTTACCGTGATCCTGAAACTAAAAAAGGACTGGATGAAACTGAGCGTCAGAATCTGCTCGAAGACCGTAAAATGGTGGTTTCCCGTCCGGATGAAAAAATCAAACTCTGGTCGTTATTTCGTCACCGTACCGTGTGGGGCATGATGATTGGTTTCTTCTGCATGAACTTTGCCACCTATTTCTTTGTGACCTGGTTCCCGACATACCTGACGATGTCGCAAGGTTTTTCGTTAAAAGAACTGGGTACACTGGGAGCTATTCCTGCATTGATGGGAATACCAGGCAGCCTGTTGGGTGGGCTGACTTCTGACTGGCTGTATAAAAAGGGTCTGAGCCTGACGGCAGCACGTAAGACCTGCCTGATCGCCGGAATGTTGCTCTCTTCAGTGATCGCCTTTGCCGCTTTCACTTCGAGCATTACGGTGATTCTGACGCTGTTTTCACTGACTTACGCCGGACTGGCTTTCACCGCCTCAAATATCTGGACGTTACCTGCAGATGTGGCACCGGCTTCCGGTTATGTGGCGACTCTGGGCGGGATTCAGAATTTCGCCGGAAACCTGGCGGGGATTGTCACAGCTTCATTTACCGGATTTATGCTGAGTGTCAGCCACGGTTCATTTGTGGTGCCCTTAGTCGTTGCCGGCTGTATATGCCTGTTTGGTGCGCTCACATTTATGTTCATTATGGGTAAAGTAGAACCACTGAACATTGATACGAAAGATCAGTCACCATTGCACGTTTCTCAGCCCGGGAATTGCCCCTGAATTTTCACGTATCCGCGATATGCCGCACTCTGCGGCATATACGGTTTCATGCAGGCCCTGATTTTCCCGGTTCCGGCCAGTGCCGACAGGAGTTGAGCCAGCCCTGTAGCCGGCAACAGTCAGCGAGTTTTGCCTGTCACCCTCAGTATCGTTAACCTGTTTTGAGGTTTTGAATGAAAAAGATGTTATTCACTGCGGCACTGCTTGGCCTGTGCTCCGCGTCTGCCAGCGTGTTTGCACAACAACAGGATTATGTTTACATTTCTAACGCTGACAGTGGCACTGTCTCTGGCTGGTCTCTGGATAAAAACAGCCAAAAAATGCAACCCGTCGGTACCTGGACGGCGGCAAAGAAAGTCATGCCTCTGGTGGTTTCTCCGGACAAAAAGACACTCTATGCCGCTATTCGCAGCAAACCCTATCGGGTAATGAGCTGGCATATTGAGCCAGACGGAAAACTGACACCTGCCGGTGAAAGCCCACTTCAGGAAAGCATGGCCTATATATCGCTGGATAAAACTGGCCGCTTTTTACTGTCAGCCTCCTATGGCGGAGACCTTTTTACCATAAACCGTATCAATGACCAGGGAAAGGTAGAGACTCCACCGGTACAGATTGTCCATACCGGCAAGCGTGCTCACTGTATTCAGACTGACCCGACGAATCATTTTTTATATGTCTCGCTGCTGGGCGCCGATCAGTTCCTGCAGTTTCATTTCGACCCACAGAGTGGCAAGGTGACTCCGGCTACTCCACCGGCCGTGAATATTCAGCATGAAGCCGCCATCGGTCCACGCCATTTTGTGTTCGCCCCCCATACGTCCGACGATGGTAACCGTTATATTTATCTGCTGACCGAAATGGCCGGCAATATCCAGAAACTGAAAATCAATAAAGACGGTACCGTCACCCCGGAAGAAGCTACACCTTCTATTGCACCGGACATTGCGGCAACGATGCAGAAAGGTGAAGCCCGGCCACTGACTGGCGATTTTGATCTGCCAGCAACACCAAAGCCCCGTATCTGGCAGGCCGATATTCATATCACCCCTGACGGTAAGTTCCTTTACTCCACCGAGCGCACCAACAGCCTGCTGACCGCCTTTTCGGTCTCCAAAAAAGATGGCAGCCTTCACTTACTGCGCAGTATTAAAACCGAGAAGCTGCCACGCGGTTTTGCCATTGATAACAGTGGGCATTTCCTGATTGAAACCGGCCTGCAGTCCGACCATTTTTCACTGTACAGCATCAATCCACAGAGTGGTGAGCTGTCACTGCTGTCCCGCTATCCTTCCGGAGCAGGCGCTAACTGGGTCGCTATGGTCGAACGTTAATGCCCACGACTGCACCAAAACTATTCTGACAGGAGTTAGCATGTTAAAAAATAAAGCGTCTTTATTCAGCCTGATTGCTGTGATGCTGGCAGCCCCCTCAGCCAGTCAGGCAGCAGAAAAAGTTGTTCCGACAAACCTTGAACCATTACACCATGTGATTCTGGAAAACCAGTACGTCACGGTAATGCGGGTGATGATTCCCCCCGGAGTCTCTACCCTCTTCCATGAGCAGCACCTCGATTATGTGAATACTCATATTGATGGCAGTCCGGTGACTATTTCCTATCCCGATAAACCGGCGGTGAACACGGTGATGGCCAGCGGCAACGTGAAATTCGGTGCCCATCAGGGTAAGTCTGAGACGGATAAAGTCACCAATACGGGACAGACCGTGAATCAACAGGTTGCTTTTGAAATCCGCCAGCATGGCCCATTGCACTTTCCTGAAGCACGGCGTCCTGATTTGCCGGTATTTCATGAAGTCCTGGATAAACCCACGGTGAAAGGCTGGAAGGTCACCTTACAGCCCGGAGAAAGCACGACGACGTATCAGCAGAACGGGCCCGGAGTCAGGGTCTTTTTCACCGAAGGCCGTGTACTCATCAGCGAGCCAGATAAACCAAATCGTACCCGCCAGTTGTGGGTGCATAAAGGAGATGCGTTCCTCACCTCACCAGGTAAGGTAGAGATTATTGATGGTGGCGATACGCCAATGATCTTTAATGATTATGAGCTGCGCTGATTGCACAACGACTGCCGGTCCCGCGATAGCGGGGCCGGCACATTCCTCAGGCGTTGTCCTGACGGGCAGCACTGGTTTGTCTGGCAAACGGCAATGCACATAAGCAGAACAGTACGGCAGACAGAATGGAAACCACCGCGACAGAATACTGGGGTGCATGCAGGTAACAGAAGGTACTGCAGATTATGGAAAAGACCCAGCCGGCAATCAGATAACCCGGCGCATAACGTCCTTGTCCGGCAATCATCCAGCCAATAATCGCACCACCAATTCCCGGCACAATTATCCCCAGTAAACTCAGCCAGTTCACCAGCCAATTACTGATGCCAGCCAGCGCCAGTCCGGTACCGACAATACCCAGTAGCACCACCAGATGACGGAAGCTCAGAGGAATGACTGAACTCCAGCCGGAAGCGGCGTTGTACAGTCCATGAGTGGCCACTGAAGCACAGTTGATCACAAAGAATACTGCGGCAAATACACCGAAATACGGTCCCAACTGTGTCAGTAAGTGAGCAAAATCACCGTCCGTCGCTTCTCCGGTAGCAGCCACTAACCCGCCGAGCAACATCGGCAGGGTGTTTGCCACAGGAAATGCCGCCAGTGAGGCGATAACCGCCTGAGAAGGTGTTTTAGACCAGCGGGTAAAATCTGCCGTCAGGGTACCGGAATCAACAAATACCGAAATGGCCATTGTGACACCAATGCCCAGCGCCAGGCTGTGGCCGGAAGACGGAGTAAAATCCACTACCTGCTGCCAGCTGTGATGGCGAAAATTCAGTACCACACTGATGATACCGGTAATAATAAACAGGCAGATTGAAATAATACTAATCGGTTTCAGCATCTGCATACCTGCCATCGACAGCAGCGTAAATGCCACACCGACCACCACCACTGACCAGCCCAATGGCAGACCCAGCAACGTATTCAATCCATGCCCCGCCAGCCCGGTCTGGACAGCAAACCAGCCGACAACCAGCCCGGAAAGAAATATCGCAATCAGTTTCGCCCCTGCCGGACTGAAAATTTCCCGGCAACTCAGCGCAAAGGTTTTGCCCTGTCTGGCCGCAAGGGCGCTCAGACAAGCAACATACACGGCCAGTACAATATTACCGGTGAGGATAGCCAGCATACCGCGGGTAAAGCCCAGACTGGTCACAATCTGCGCTCCGACAAAAGCGCCAACCATCACCATCGGGAAACCCGCCCAGACTACGGCGACGGAAAATAAACTTTTACGGGCGGAGTCGGGGACTGCCTCGTGTTCGTATTCATTCAGTGCTTGAGACACGTTAAAAGCTACCTTACAAAATGAGGACCTGTAAGGGATGATGCAAAACCTGAGCCAGTTATCAGAGGCTGCCCGCAATGGGCTGTTGCACAGGCATCGCGGACATTGCACCAAAACGAAGCACTACCAACAGGCAGACTAACGCTTCCAGGGGGTTAGCTGTGCATCAGACCAGGAGCCATAAGCAGCATTAGGTAAAACAATCCAGTCATCGGCAAAATGTGCTTCACTGTCGCGCACCAGCTGACGTTGCTGATCGGTGGTTTTTTTATTTTTAAACTGCGCCGCAAGGTCCGGCAGACTGTCACCGAATAACATAATGATGTTGTAATGCTTCCGGATGGCCTCGCGACGCACCTGTTTGGAAGCCGTATCCAGTAATACATTCTCTGCGGAGACCTGGGGCAAACCTAATGCACGCAGTGTTGCCAGTGTCTGTTGTTTATTGGCTTCAGAGCGGTCAGATACATAGAAAATATGCACTTTTTTATCGCTCACGGTTTGCAGGAACGTTTTGGCTCCCGGGATTAATCCAGGATGCCCCCTCTTTTCCCAGGCATCCCAGGTATCCCATTGCGTGTAGTCATGACAGTTTTCCATATCCCGGACCAGCAAAGGTGAGTTATCCAGCACGGTTTCATCAAGATCCATTATCACTGCAGCCTTTTCCGGTGACGCTAAATGTGCCACCTTCTGCAAAAAGTCCTGACGGGCAAATTTATAGGTCTGTAACTGAAGAGCCATTATTTCTGCCGATTTTTGCTGGTAACGTAATGCCATTTCATAGGCTTTGGGTGCACAGATTCCGGGTGCATCGGCCGCATAAGCAGTGATACTGATGACCGGAAGTATCAGTAACGGCAGAGTTTTTAACAGGTTTTTCATCGGGTTCGCTCGCAGATTAGTCTGACAGGCATACTATGGAGCGAACATGACAGATTTATGATAACGGTAAATGGGGAAATGCTGGCGTGAAAAAGTGGTACAGGGTCATTAGGCCAACGGAACCTCTGCCCAACGGAAGGTAAAGGGATATCCGGCCATCCTTGGTTGATGGCCGGATATCATCAGAAAACTTCGTCTAACAAAGTAAACATCGCAGAAAAGGCACGGGCACTGACATCGGCATTATATTCCGCCACACCTTTCACATTGGCATGCACATCGGTGAAGGAGTGTACTGCGCCCTGGTAGCTGTTAAGTTTCCAGTCTACCTTTGCACTGGTCATCTCACGGGCAAACTCAGGAAGTTGCTCGCGTACCACCAGCGGATCCTGAGCACCATCCAGAACCAGCACTGAACCTTTAATATCTTTAGCGTCATAGCGACCACAGGTATCCAGCCCTCCGTGGAAAGACACGGCCGCCTTGATGGCTGCGCCACTACGGGCATATTCCAGAGCACAATGGCCGCCAAAACAGAAACCGATAGCAGCCACTTTATCAGCAACAACCGGAGCATCAGTCTGAGCAGTCAATGCCTGAACTGCAACAGCCATACGTCCGGCTTCTTCCGGAGTATTTTTTACGGTCATCATTATTGAGCCGGCTTCCTCAGCAGATGACGGACGAATCCCTTTACCGTAAAGGTCAGCCACCAGCACCACATAACCCTGAGCAACCGTCTTTTCCGCCAGTTCAACGGCCGCATCGGTCACACCCATCCAGTTAGGCGCCATAACAACCCCTGGCACCGGGTTTTTCAGGCTGGCATCGAACACCAGTACTCCTTCCAGTTCAGTACTGCCGGAATGGTAGGTGATTTTTTTCGATTGGAACTGGCCCATAAATTCTCCTGACTCTGTTTAGATGAAATTGAAAAATAAACCGGCTCCGCTAACCGCAGACGAAGTTGTTATTCATTGTTTTAGCGGATAGCTGCCAGCATAGTGTGACTTTACTCAGCTTCAATAGCTTTTTAGTCACATGGCACTTACTGCCACAACAGATTTTGTTTCTGTATATTTATCATCCCCACCCCATTTTTCACTATTCCGTAAAAATAAAAATCGCCAGATGCCTGATAAATACCCGGTTACTGAAGCGAGTCAGTTCATAAAACTACCAATTCATCATTCAACTCTGTGATGTTATTTGATTTTAATTAACATGCTGTTACTTTTTAGCGTGTAGTTGACTGAGACTATAAAAATAAACGCTATCTTATCTGACTGGGATCATTATGAAAAAATCGCTGTTCCGCAGCCTTTACATCCAGGTACTTATTGCCATCGCTATCGGGGTATTTCTTGGACACTTTTACCCTGAGATAGGCACTCAGATGAAACCGTTAGGTGACGGTTTTATCAAACTGATAAAAATGGTTATTGCTCCGGTCATTTTCTGCACAGTTGTGACAGGGATTGCCGGTATGGAAAGCATGAAAGCCGTAGGGCGTACCGGTGCCATTGCCCTGCTGTATTTTGAGATTGTCAGTACTATTGCCCTGATTATTGGCCTGATTGTGGTAAATATTGCGCAGCCCGGCGCAGGGATGAACATTGACCCGGCCAGTCTGGATGCGTCCGCCATTACCACTTACGCTAACCAGGCGAAACAACAGGGAATTGTGTCTTTCATTATGGACATTATCCCGAATAGCGTGATTGGCGCCTTTGCCAGCGGCAATATTCTGCAGGTACTGATGTTCGCTATCCTGTTTGGCTTTGCACTGCATCGCCTGGGTAATACCGGCACGCTGATTTTCAATGTTATCGAAAATTTCTCACAGGTCATCTTTGGCATCATCAATATGATCATGCGGCTGGCGCCCCTCGGCGCCTTCGGTGCCATGGCCTTTACTATCGGTAAATACGGCGTCGGCTCGCTGGTACAACTCGGTCAGCTCATCGTCTGTTTCTATATCACCTGTGTGTTGTTTGTGGTGATTGTTCTAGGGGTGGTCTCCCGTTACATCGGCTTCAACATTTTCAAATTTATTGGCTATATCAAAGAAGAATTGCTGATTGTCCTTGGAACCTCCTCCTCTGAATCCGTATTGCCACGGATGCTGAAAAAAATGGAAGACGTCGGCTGTAAAAAATCGGTAGTCGGGTTGGTCATCCCCACCGGCTATTCCTTTAACCTGGACGGAACCTCGATTTATCTGACGATGGCGGCAGTGTTTATTGCCCAGGCGACCAACAGCCATATGGATATTTGGCATCAGGTGACTCTGCTGGTGGTACTGCTGCTCTCTTCAAAAGGGGCTGCGGGTGTGACAGGCAGTGGATTTATCGTACTCGCGGCCACCCTGTCGGCGGTTGGCACTTTGCCGGTCACCGGGTTGGCGCTAATCCTGGGTATTGACCGTTTTATGTCAGAAGCCCGTGCCCTGACTAACCTGGTCGGAAACGGTGTCGCTACCCTGTTTGTCGCTAAACGAGTGGGTGAACTTGATGAGCAACAGATGAAACAGGTGCTGGGCGGGAAATAACCCCCCCTTCCCCGGTTAATCGCCAGCGGAAGGCGGAGAACCGGGGACAATCCTGTCGCCGGGGTCAGGCTATCGACCAATCCTTGCTTAAATCCTTTATTCCCGCACCAGATAGCGGGCATATTTATTGACGAATTGTTTGGTTCTTAGTTGCTGAGGGTGACGAAAAATCTGGTCCGGTGTCCCTTGTTCTGTTATCCCTCCCTGTTCCATAAAGATCACACGATCTGCAACCTCAAAGGCAAACTCCATTTCATGAGTCACCACAATCATGGTCATCTTTCTGCCAGCAAGGGTTCTCATCAGTGACAAAATATCTTCAACCCGTTCAGGGTCAAGAGCGGAGGTCGGCTCATCAAAAAGCAACACCTGTGGCTCCAGGGCTAAGGCACGGGCAATAGCAATCCTCTGCTGCTGTCCTCCGGAAAGAGCGACCGGATAGGCATCAGCTTTCTCTGATAATCCCACTTCTGCAAGCTGCTGACGGGCAATTCGGTTCGCCTGCTGGCGATTCATTCCGCGCGTAAGTTGTAAAGGAATACTGATATTGTCCAGCGCGGTATAATGCCGGAACAGATTATAATGCTGAAAGACCATCGCGGTTTTTCGTCGCAGCGCCAAGGCTTGTGGTTCAGTAATCTTTGGTGCATCCACTGCGACGTTATCTATAGCAATGTGTCCGGCATCAGGAAGTTCCAGCAAATTAAGGCAACGTAACAGCGTCGACTTACCCGACCCTGATGGACCAATAACAGCAATCACCTCCCCTTCAGCGACTTCCAGATTTAGCCGTTCAAAAATTGAGTGCGGGCCATAACTCTTAGATAAATTTTCAACAGTTATCATTATCTACACTCTCCGGTAAGGCCTACTGATATATTTCTCCAGTACTGACTGAAGTAATGAAATAACAACGGTCAGCACCCAATAAATCAGGCCAATCGCCAGATAGGATTCAAGAAAATTATAACTGGCCGCAGCCATAAGTTTTGCCTGAGCGAACATATCCACCACCCCAATAGTAAAAGCCAGCGAGGTATCTTTCAGGATCATAATTAAGAAGGTACCCGACGGTGGAATGGCAATCCGGGCCGCCTGAGGGAAAATAACTTTCCAGTAAGCCTGGCGGCGCGTCATACTGACCGATAATGCCGCCTCATATTGTCCCGGGTCCACCGAGATCAGGGCTGAGCGAAAGACCTCAGAAAGATAGGCGGCATTTCGGATACTCAGGGCCATGATCACGGCCGTCATTGCATTAATTGAACTTAACGCCGGTACTAGCTGGGGCAATCCGAAATAAAGAATAAATATCTGAACCAGGGACGGCACTCCCCGGAAAAAAGAGACCAGCACCAGGGTGATGTAATATATAACCGGAATTTTTCTTTCAATAATTATCGAAAAAATAATCCCGATAACCACGGCAAAGAAAAAAGAGCAGAAGGCAATAAAAAGCACTATCGGTAAATACTTCAGCAACTGCGGAATAATATTGATGAGATAATGAAAATCAAGATGCATAATATACCCCTGGTTAGCGAAACAGGTTCAGTCGTTGCAGAGAAAACTCGTCGACAGACAGTGTTAACCGCTTCTCACAAAGCATCTGCATAGCAATTTCGCCCATGGCAGGCGCTAATTTAAACCCGTGTCCGGAGAAGCCACTCATCAGCAGCAAATCCGGTTGTCCCGGAGGGTGTCCAATCACGCAATGTTTGTCACTGCTGAAGGCATCCGGATGACCACTGGTACGCACCGGGTCTTCTGACAGGCCATTCATAAAATTCCGGATAACATACCGCGTCGCCTCAAGTTCTGTTTCCGTGATGCGGAAATCTTCCTTATCGATATCAGCAATAACATGCCCGGGAGTACTGATACCTATTTTAACCATGCTGCCTTCGATGGAAGGCACACCAAAACTAAAGTAGCCCTCAGTTCGTCGGGTAAATATCGGAAACCGCGGTGGGGTAAACCACGAAATATCTCTGGCGGGAAACCATGAAAGAATGAGTTTACGTGCGAATATGTCATCGCTCATCACGGGAAATAATTTTCTTACCCACCCGCCGGCCGTCACCAGCACTTTATCATAGCGCCGGAGGCTGCCATTCACACGAATGAAAGCCCCCTGGCTGTCGGTATCTATCGCTTCTACCTGGCAATGGGAATAAATGGCAGCCCCTAAATCTGCGGCCTTTCTGAGCGCGGTGGTGACTGCCAGCTCCGGACGTAAATATCCCGATTCCTGATCAAAAATAACTATTTCATCATCATGAAAACGATGCCCGGGATAGAGACGTCTCGCCTGCTCCGGCTCAGGTCGCTGATGGGCAATATCAAACTGGCGGATACTCTGCAGGACTTTACTGATGCCATCATCATCTTCCTGACCGATCGTCAATCCGCCGCACAGCGTTAATAACGATGTCCCGGTCTGCTGCTCCAGCGACTGCCAGAGTTGTCTGGAGCGTTTTAGCAACGGGACATAATGCGCCCCTTCTTTATAGGCAGTACGAAACAGGCGACTTTCTCCGCCAATACCACTCCGTTCACTGCCCAGGCCAAATTGCTCAAAACCGTCAACACTGACCCCGGCTTGCGCCAGTTGCCAGAGTGTCATACTCCCCATCGCTCCCAGGCCAATCACAGCAACTTTCATCAGAATTCCACCCAGTGTCCAAATTCATCAATCAGTTCTGTCGCCCTGGCATTTTCGGTGACCTGTTGCGGGCTCTTGCATCCCGGAATCACACCCGCCACAGACGGATTGGTTAGGCACCAGGCCAACGCCCAGCGAGACAGCGGAATACCTTCCGGAACCTCTTGCTGTCTGATCTCCGCGACCTGGAGAAGCAATTGCGTGGTTTCTTCAGCATCATGCCGGCTACGGACATCATCAGCAGCAAACACGGCATCCGGCTGATATTTGCCACTCAAATAACCACTGGCCAACGGAACTCGTGCCAACACGCCTAAATCGTATTCGCTGGTCAGCGGGAAAGCCTGTTCCTCAGCACGCTGGTCAAGCCGGTTATACACCAGCTGGATAACTTCAGCCCCTACACCGGCGGCGGCAGCCACCTGCTTCGCATTACCTTCTTTAGCCACCGAGATCCCTAAATGACCTATCTTGCCGGCACGTTGCTGATCCGCAAGTAATTGCCAGAGTTCATCATTAAAAAAGACCTCATCACTGCCGGAATGGAACTGGTATAAATCAATGCGCTCGGTCTTCAGGGCGCGTAGAGAGTCTTCCAGTTGACGCAAGACACTGGCCGGTTGCCATTCGGCTTGCCGGTCAAAGTTACCAGTGAAATGGTGACCAAACTTGGTGGCAATCAGCCAGTTGTCACGCTGTCTGCGTGACAGGTAATTACCAATCAGTTGTTCTGACAGATGATCTCCATAGCACTCTGCGGTATCAATCAGATTGATCCCTTCCCCGGCGGCGGTATCCAGAATGGCATCCACTTCCGACTGCGAGAAAGGACGTCCCCATTCACCACCAAATTGCCAGGTCCCTACACCGACTACTGATACCTTTCGTTCTGTTTTACCTAATCGTCTGTAGTGCATAATGTCGCTCTTAAGAATAAAACCCGGGTTCAGGCAACTGTCCTGTCAGCGCATAGCGCCCCAAAGTCAGTAACTTATACTCAGCCGGATTATGTAAAGTATGAGTACGAACATTGCGCCAGAAGCGATCAAATCCATAGCGTGAGGCTGTTGCCCTGGCACCCATCACGTCGAAAATGCCGCCACAAATTTCCAGAGCAACCTTGCCGCCAAAAACATTCGCCGCTGCAACAAGGTAGGCTGTTTCACCACGCTGGACATCATTCAAAGACAGGCCCCTCTCAAAGGCCTGATCAAACTCAGCCGTGGCCCTGTCTGCGAGACTGGAGAATGCTTCGAGCTGTGCTGCAAATTCGCCATATCGCCGTTGGATCAACCGATCATCCTGAGCCTGGTCGACGCCTGAGGTGTGCCACGGTCGGGATTGTTCGCGGGTATATTCTGCAGCACTGGCTAATGCGCCTTCTGCGCTACCAAGGAAAACATGAGTCAGAATAAGTTGTGCCAGTACCGGCCCCAACGTATTAAAGGGTAATGTGCGGTCTGAGGGGGCAAGGGTAAGAATATCCTTCTGATCAACAAACACATCCTGATAGCTGACGGTACCACTGCCGGTTTGCCGCTGACCGATACAATCCCAGTCATTATGGATATGCAGCCCCGGAGAAGCGGGATCAATTACAGCTCTGACGATGGTGTCCGGTTGATCTTCTCTGCGGAACGATATCAATAGCCGGTCCGCGTAGGGCGAACCGGAGGTAAAATTCTTCTGGCCATTCAGCCGAAAGCCGCCGGATTCCTGTCGTCCCGTCACTCGTTTATCCAGAGAATTATTCGCATTCCCCCAAAACCAGCGATGGATGACCGTCTGACGCTGCAACTCAGCAAACTGCTGTTCAGTACCACTGATTCTGGCAACCACCTGATTCAGGAAATGATAGCCATAGAGATGGGCCAGCGAGCCATCTGACCTTGCCAGCCGCCTGACCACATCCAGTGCTGCCGACCAGGGCAGTCCCTGGCCGCCGTATTCACGGCTGATAATTAAAGACAACAGCCCGCTATCACGTAATAATTCCACTTCATCTAATGCCAACCCGCCGTTTTTATCTCTTTCAACAGCTGTTGCAGAGAGCTGGCTGGTCAGATTTTCAATAATGCTTTCTGTGTCAGCTAAATGGCTCATCACTTATCTCCGTCCCGGTAAAAATAATTTGCTATTATGGATGAGTAATATCTTTACCCAGCCACTGGACTGAAAGCCGGGTCAGAGTTCCGTCTTTGGAAAGCTCATCTAAAGCCTGATTAAATTTAGTGACAAAGGCCTGATCTTTATCATCTTTACGGAACGGAAAGGCCTGTTCGATGGTGTAAAGTTTTTTATCTGAAGCAATTTTTAATGGCAGGTTTTTCGCTTTAATTTGTACCAGTGCTGTAATTTCGCTGTCGATAAAGGCGTCAAGTCGCCCGTTAACCACATCGTCATAGACACCGCTGTTATCCTGATACGTTTTTATGGTAAACGGATTACCATGCGAAGCATCCCACTGAGCTGCGTATTGCTGTAAATCATTCCCCAGCATAGCCCCCAGAACTTTTCCTTTAAGGTCAGAAAGATTTTGGATATTACTGTCTTTTTTGACGACTAACTGTGCCCCGTCATAGGCATAATCTTTAGAAAAAAGATATTTCTTCTGCCGTTCAGGAGTGACTGAAACCAGGTTGGCAATAGTATCAATACGGTGAGTATCCAGCATACCAAACAAGCCACTAAACTCAGCGGTAGTCCATTCAATTTTATAATTAAGTTTTTTACCTATCGCGTTGAGTACATCGACATCAAAACCGACCAGATTGCCATTCGCATCCCGCGATTCAAAAGGAGGATAGGCACCTGATGTTCCCACCCGTAATATAGTTTGTGAGTTATCCTGTGAATTATTTTTCGGTGAGTTATCTTTTTTATCATCGCATCCGGATAGAACGAAAGTCGCTGCCAGAATAATTGCCAGTGCAGTTTTAGGGGATGTATTCAACTTTATCATTATTTATCTCTTAGACAGGTTTATTTATTCAGGGTGTCGAATCTAAAATACTTATGACATTCTTTTGAAAATCCTTTATTTCTTCCAGAGGGAAACGAAAACTCAAAAGAACCATATCAATTCCCGCCCGTTCAATATCGCGCAGACGGCTGGCAACCTGTTGATAGGACCCGATCAGTCCGGTGCGTAACCCTTCATTATTCGCCACAAAACTATCGATACTTGCATCCGACTGCCACATTCCCTTAGCTTCACTGGCTTTTTCACGAAATTGTGCAATTGCAGATTCATCCGCGGCCGCAATAATCTCTTCATATTCAGCCTTGGCTTGCTCTTCGGTTTCTCTGGCAATTACAAATGCATTAACAGAAAATTTCACGATACGTCCGAGAGGGTGAGCCACCTTGTTGACCGCGTCTATTTGCTGTTGCAGCCGCTCAACAGGTGCACCATTAATAAAATACCAGTCAGAATATTTCCCAGCCATTTCCTGAGCATCACCGGAATTACCTCCCTGAAATATGGCTGGGTAAGGTTTCTGAGAGGGAGACGGACGCATCGTGCTATTTTTTATACTGTAATGCTGGCCTGCCAGGCTGAAATTTTCCTGTTGCCAGAGCCCCTGAAGTACCTGCAAGTATTCTTCAGAACGTTTATAGCGCTGTTCATGGTCAACCCATGGCACGCTCAGGTTTTCCTGTTCCTGTTTGAACCAGCCGGAAACCAGATTGATGTGCCAACGGCCCCGACTAATATGGTCTAAGGTTGCACCTATTTTTGCCATGGTTGCCGGAGGAACAAAACCAGGTAATACAGCCGTGATTAACCGGATAGAATGCGTTTGTACCGCAACAGCGGCGGCCAGAGTCAGCGGGTCTAACTGACCATCGGCCTGGTTCTGTTGGGTATGAGGAGCGCTGTAACGGGTAGGAAATAAGACACCAAAGAATCCGGCAGCTTCTGCCGCCTGGGTTAATGCCAGATTATATTCATAGCTCCAGTCAGTCACCTGCTCTACGCCCGAGCGCAAAAACCCCCCGGAAGTACTGGTTGCCCAGGTTGAAAATTTTAGTGCCATATCTCTCTGTCCGCGTTTAAAAATCAGCGGGCATAATAGAGAGAACAAACAGACAATATAAATATCAATTAATTATCTGATATAAAATTTAATCCTAATAAAAATTACAGCTAAACTAATGTATAAACTCCATTCACTTACCCCGCTGAAACATCAATTAACCAAATTCCACTCGTCCTGCTCATAAACAACTTTCATCTATTGTTTTGTTAATTAATCATAACGGTGTTTCTTATCACTACAGACATGTTCACCGGCAGGCAAACAATACCCATGAAAATTGCGACCAGACTCATTTACCTCCTTACTCTGTTAATCACGCTTGGGCACCAGGTACAGGCCGGGACAGTGACGGATGTGCTGGGCAGGAAAATTAATCTGCCACAGGTACCCCATCATGTGATGCTGGCAGATGCCCGTGCAATTGAAGCGATGAGCATTGTGTTTCACGGCGATCCTTCAGCCAGTATTGCGGCATGGGATAACTCCCTGCAAAAAAAATCACCGGATATCATGGCCGCATTTGCCGGAAACTTTCCGGCACTAAAAAAAATTCCGACCTTCTCTAATCCCTATACCACCACCTTTGATGCTGAAAATGCCGTCGCCATGCATGCCGATCTGGTGATTTTCGATATAGGTCTGCTGGAGAAGCTGAAAGATGAAGGGGTTCTTAGCCGGCTGGATAACCTGCATATCCCGTATATTTTTATCGATTTTCGGCAAAAACCACTGCAAAACAGTGCCCGAAGTATCGAATTACTGGGGCAGGTTTTTCATCAGCAAGCCAATACCCGCCAGTTTCTGAATTTTTACCGACAACGGGCAGTCCTGATAAGCCAGCGGGTTGCCACTCTCAGCCCGCAACAAATTCCTACGGTGTTCATTGAGCGCAGTGCCGGAATTCTGGGTGATTTTTGTTGCAGCACTTTTGGCCAGGGAAGCCTGGGTGAATTTGTTCAGGCGGCCGGGGGCAACAACCTGGGGGGGACATTATTTAGCGGTATGGGGGGGGATGTCAGCCTGGAAAAAATTATCACCCTGAACCCTGATTTTTATCTGCTGACCGGTGCTGACTGGAAGAATGACCGCAAAGCATCGGCCTCGGTTCCTCTCGGTTATCTGCAGGATCCGGTTCTGGCGCATAAAAAGCTGGCAGCCCTGATGAATCGCACCGGCTTCAACGTTCTTCAGGCCGTACAAAAACATCAGGTCCTGGCTCTCTATCACCAGTTCTATGATCTGCCTTCCAATATCATTGCGGTGGAGGAAATCGCCAAATTCCTGCATCCGCAATTGTTTAAAGATATTGATCCGGAAGCTGACCTGGCCTATGTCCATCAACATTTTATGGGATTAAAAACATCCGGAGTATTCTGGATAACTCAGTAATGATCCGAGGAGGATGCGGAGACTGGCAAGCCCCGGACCGGAAGCTCCGGAAACCGGGATTGCCATAAACAGAGGTTAATACGGACACTCTGACCGGCAGCAGGTCCGCTGCCGGCAGCCCCGAAATTACCAGGCTTTAATAATATCGCCTTTATAGATTTGATTTGCTTTATCAAGCACTTCCTGTGACTGGAAGGCTTGTTTCAGTTCCTGAAGCTTTTTCTCTCCGACATTGTCTTTACGGGCAACCAACACGTTCAGATACGGAGAGGCTTTACCTTCCATAAATAATCCGTCTTTAGAAGCAGATAACCCGGCCTGAGAGGCAAAATTATTATTGATGACCGACAGGTAAACTTTAGGATCATCCAGGGTCCGGGTCAGCTGTGGAGTATCCACCAGCACAAAATTCAGCTTCTTCGGATTCGCCGTAATATCCAGTACTGTGGGCAGCAGACCCGCCTCAGGTTTCACCTTAATCAGTCCCTGAGACTGCAACAGCAGCAGGCTACGGCCAAGTGTGGTCGCTTCATTGGAGATAGTGACCGTCGCGCCATCCGGCAAATCTTTAATATTTTTGATTTTCGAGGAATAAGCGGCAATCGGGAAGATAAAGGTATTACCGAGGATTACAAACGGATAGCCCCGCTCTTTTTCCTGCATTTCCAGATAAGGCACACTCTGGAAGGCATTGGCATCAACATCTTTATTCAGCAGTGCTTCATTCGGTTGCACATAGTCATTAAACGTAATGACATTCACATCCAGATGATATTTATCTTTCGCGACCTGCTTCACCGTATCCCAAATCTGCTGATCCGGACCGGCGTTAATCGCGACCTTGACACTGTTCTGGTCATCCTGCTTACAGGCACTGAGTAATAAGGCTGACGCAATAAGGGCCGAAGACAGTAGTATTTTTTTCACAGCAAACTCTCCCTGAGTTAAATTTCCGAGACTATAACGGAAGTCTGGACGTCTGTACATCCTAAAATGAAGAATCTGCGGCCCTGCCAGCACAGGCCCCTGTCAGAGACCTGTGCTGGCCAGTCTTTATATTTTCCAGCGCCGTACCGTTAGTTTTTCGATTCCGGAAAAAATTACCGCTTCGACCAGCAGACCGATGATCACTACCGTCAACAATCCGGCAAACACATGATCGGTATAGAGTTCGTTCCGGTTCTGGAAAATATACCATCCCAGACCGCCACTGCCGCTGGAGGCTCCGAATACCAGTTCAGCGGCAATCAGTGTCCGCCAGGCAAACGCCCAGCCAATCTTGAGTCCGGCCAGAATCGAGGGTAAGGCTGCCGGCATCAGAATATGCACCACATAGCGTGGTCCCGACAGACCGTAATTTTTCCCTGTCATGCGTAGCGTCTCAGAAACACTGTTGAATCCTGAACTGGTGTTCAGGGCAATCGGCCACAGCACGGAGTGAACTATCACAAAAATCAGGCTGCCGCTGCCAAGCCCAAACCAGAGGAGTGCCAGGGGTAACAAAGCAATGGCCGGCAGCGGATTAAACATTGCAGTCAGTGTGTTGAGCAGATCCCGGCCGATCCGACTGCTGACCGCCAGCGCACTAAACACCAGTGATAAAACCGCGCCAATCAGATAACCTTTAATCAATAAACTCAGTGAGTTGTATATTTTACCAGGTAATTCCCCGCTCAGCATATCTTCGGTGAAAGCCCGCAGAGTATCGATAACCCCGGGGAACATCAGACTGTTATTCTGCCAGCGGGCGATCAGCTCCCAGACCACCAACAGAATCAGAACCAACACTGATTTCCTGATCCAAGCCTGATTCCACAACCGCCGACCTGCCGGTAAGGGAGTTTCGGTCTGCAACGCGCCGGGAACTGTAACCTCACGCAGATAGCCGGGTCGAAGATAAGGCTGTGGCGTCATAATGACTCTCCTTGTTGGATGGTGTGACCGGAGAGGGTTCCGGAAACAACAGTTGGTGAATTTCCCTGGCGGCCTGACGAAACTCTTCGTTACCGTAATTGTGCCGGGTAAACTGATGGCAGTTACGTTCGGCACGAACCTGCCCCGGATGAGCTGAAAGAATCAAAATCCGGCTGCCAATCAGCAAGGCTTCATCAATGGAATGGGTGACAAATACCAGTGTTGACCCCACTTCTTCCCAAAGCTCCAGCAATTCGTCCTGCATTTGTCGTCGGGTCAGAGCATCCAGGGAGGCAAAAGGTTCATCCATCAACAATACCCCGGGTTTCATGGCCATCGCCCTGGCAATAGCCACTCGTTGTTTCATCCCCCCCGAAAGCATATGCGGATAGACATCGGCAAAGCGTGATAACCCGACTTTGTTCAGGTAGTAGGTCGCAATTTCCCTCGCCTGCTTTTTGTCATAGCGCCCGGTGACCCGTAGCGGGAAAATAATGTTATTGATCACGGTCTTCCACGGAGCCAGTTGATCAAACTCCTGGAAAACCGTCATCCGGTCAGGACCAGGAGCGGTAACCCGCTGGCCTTGCAGCAGGATTTCTCCGCTGGCCGGCTGAATAAATCCGCCAATCGCTTTTAACAGGCTGGATTTACCACACCCGGACGGGCCGAGTAAAACAAACCGGTCAGCAGCATAAACATCAAAGCTCACTTCATGCACCGCGCGTACCCGGTGCTGAGGAGTCTGGTATTCGAGGCTGATATTATTCAGCGATAAAAGTGGCGCTGGTGGTTGCGTCGCGGGCTGAGTCATTACTGTCATATCCTGTTCAGAACGGGGCGTCACCTTCGATGGTGGTTCGGTACAACTGACGGGGGCATTCTGCCGGGCATCCGGTGGCAAGATGAATCAACGATCGGTTATCCCAGAACAGCAGGTCTCCCGGTTGCCAGCGGTGGGTATAGACATTTTCCTCACGAATACTGTGATCATACAGCGCCTGCAGAAGCTGGCTGCTTTCCTGTTCCGGCAGGCCTTCAATGTGGGTGGTGAAGCCTTCACTGACAAACAGCGCTTTATTACCGGTTTCAGGGTGAGTTCTGACAACAGGATGGCTGACGGCTTTCACTTCACTGAGCTGTTTTTCTGTCAGCGTTGGACGCCACTGGGTGCCAAACTTCGGTTTACTGTAGGTTGCGGTATAAGAGTGAACGGCTCGCTTACCTTCAATCGCCTGTCGCAGGTCCGCCGGTAAGGTTTCCCAGGCCTTATGCATATTGGCGAAACGGGTATCCCCGCCGATCTCCGGCAGAATTTTGGCATACAACATTGACCCGAGGCTCGGAACCTCTTTGTACGACAGGTCCGAATGCCAGTATTTCCCGGCATCTCCCAGTCCGACCGGCTGACCATCGCGGATAATGTTCGATACAATCAGAATTTCGGGATGCCCTTCCAGTAGAAACTGTTTCAGCACATGAATCTGCAGAGGTCCGAAACGGCGGCTGAATGCAATCTGCTGTTCCGGGGTCAGGGTCTGCTGACGGAATACCAGGACATGGTACTGGAGATGTGCCTGGTGAATGCGCCGGAAATCGGCGTTGTTCAGTGGCTGACGCAGATCCAGTCCGATAATTTCGGCCCCTGCGCCCGCCAGAGGGCGGATCTCAAACTGCTGAGAATGTTCTGCGGGTGGCACTGTTTCGGTTAATTCGCTCATAAGATGACTCTCTTAGCCAGACATCAGCTGCCGGGGTTGACCCAGGCTTCCGGGAAGAAATAGTCTTTCCAACTGGCTGCGTGGTGTTTTAATACACCGAGCTGATATAACTTGTCGGCATAAACGTAGGTTCGTTCCGGAGAAACGGTAAAATGATTTTCCGGGTCATTAATGATTTTTTCGATTAATGATAACGGCAGGTGTGACTTCTCCTGGCGGATATAAATTTTCGCCGCATCCTCTTTATGTTTTTCAACATAATCCGCCGCCTGCACTAATGCGTTATAAAATGCCTGATAGGTTTTGGGATTTTCGTCATGGAATTTTTGGGTGGTATACAGTGCATTAAATGATCCCGGCCCACCCAGCACATCATAAGAGCTGAGTATTTTATGAATCGACGGATGTTCTAATTCCTGATACTGGAATGGCGGGCTGGAGAAATGCGCCGTGACCTCTGATTTACCGGAAATTAATGCTACCGTGGCATCAGGGTGCGGCAAACTGACGGTAATATTATCGAACTTTTTAAATTCACTGTTTCCGTAAACCTCGGCGGTCGCTATCTGTAATGTCCGGGACTGAAAACCGACCCCGGCCGCCGGGGCAGCAATCCGGTCTTTATCTGTCAGGTCTTTAATACTTTTGACAGCCGGATTGTTACTCAGCAGGTAACCCGGCATGGAGCCGAGCGAGGCAATCGCTTTTACATCCTGATGCCCGTAAGTCCGGTCCCACACTGTCAGCATCGCCGGGACGCCTGCCGCAGCCACATCCAGTGCTCCGGTGAGTACACCTTCGTTCATGGCGGTGGCACCGGATAAGGTCCGCCATTCGACTTTAATATCAAGGCCTTCTTTTTTGCCCTGCTGCTCAATCAGATGCTGGTCCCGCACCACATCCAGCAATAAATAGCCGATACCAAATTGCTGGGCAATGCTGATGGTCCCCTCAGCATTCGCCGTCACCGGCACCGTCAGTGCGCCTGCCAGTAACCCGGCAATCACTACCGACACGGTTTTCTTTTTCATTACAGCCTCAGAGAATTCATTATTAATGAGTTCATACTGAAGCCTGTATTTTTAAAGATGAAATTATTTATCCGGCAAAAGCATAGCTGATAATCAGATATGCTTTTTATGTTTATCTTCAGAACAATAATCGCTAACTGCGTGGCTAATTTAGCCGTCACGGGCCGGTCACTGCTTCGGCCCATGTCGTTGTCAGTTGGCCGGAGGAATAATATCCCCCTTCACCCGCAGCGCTACAAATAATGCCGCTATTAGTAAGACGCACCCGGCACTGGCAAAGACGCCGGTAATACCGCTATGGCTGAACATCAGTCCGCCAGCGGCTGCGCCGGCGGCAATTGAGGACTGAACGGCCGCCACCACCATCCCACCAGCACTTTCTGCCTGGTCCGGGATTGAACGGGCAATCCAGTTGGACCAGGCGACAGGGATCGCACCAAAGGCCAGACCCCAGAGAGCAACCAGCAGGACCTGACCTGGCAACGTCGCAGGCAACAGCACCAATGCCAGTGCGCTCAATCCCACCACTGCCGGCATCATCACCAGCGTTCCCAGCGGCATTTTTGACAGTAAATAACCGGCCAGTACCGTGCCTGCAAAATTAGCCACCCCGAATCCCAGCAGAACCAATGCCAGGCCGTCCTCTCCCATAGCCGTAGTCGACTCCAGCATCGGCCGGATATAGGTAAACAATGCAAAGTGTCCGCCATGGATCAGAATACATCCCAGTAACCCAGCCCCAATCCCCGGGCGCATGGCAACGCTAAAGATCATGCCCAGTGTCACACCCTGCCTGGGTGCCATCCGCGGCAAAGTAAAAAACTGAAACAGGAAGGTGATCATCCCGATAATTGCAGCCGCGACAAAAGTACTGCGCCAGCCAACAACCCCTCCCAGATAGCTGCCAAGAGGGACGGCCACCACAGTTCCGACCGAAATACCGCTGAAAATTATCGATAGTGCCCGCGGCAACAATTCATCCGGCACCAGCCGCATGGCCACCGCGGCCACCATGCTCCAGAATCCGCCAATCGCAATCCCCAGTAATACCCGCATCAGCAGTAATACGGTCAGGTTCGGTGATAAAGCCACCAGCAGATTAGAAGCGATCATCAGTAAGGTAAAACCCAGTAGCACCGTACGTCGGTCCAGATTACGTGTCAGCCCTGGTACCAACAGGCCGGAAAACAGTGCCACGATGGCAGTGACGGTCACGGACTGGCCCGCTAACGCTTCACTCACCCCCAGGCTGTCAGCCATGGGCGATAACAGACTGGCAGGCAGGTATTCCGCGGTCAGTAAACCAAATACACCGACAGCCAGTGAAAATACCGCCAACCAGGCCGCAGAAACGCCAGCGTCATCCTGAGATGGCAGGCTACATTGCTCAGTACAATGGCTCATTAATTTCCTCCGATGATGTTAATCAGCTGATTCTGGAGATAAACACCAGGAGGGTCTATGATAGTAAGTCTGTTATTTTTGACTAAAACTCCTGAAAATGAGCAAAGCAGCCCTTTCTGAATTACCTTCTGATCTGATAAGCGAACTGCTGACAGGAATGCGGTTGCGTGGCGTGAAGTATCGACAAATTAAAGCCGGTAGCCGGTTTGGTTTTAATTTCCCGGCAAGGCCCGGTTATGCCTGCTTCCATTTTATTGCTTCCGGCAGTGCTCTGTTACGTAAAGCTGATGGTACGATTCAGACGCTACCGGCGGGTTATGCGGTATTTATGCCTCATGCCCCCCACCATCAGTTGCTGTCTGATTCCGATGCTGCAATACAGGATATTGATACCTCTGAAACTATTCCACTGGGTGATTCGGTGAGTGCTATTAATACCTGCTGCAAAATTACCAACCCTGAAAAAACAATTATTTTTCATGGCTGCATGGCCTTTGATCCTGGCGGGATGCAGGGGCTTATCCGGTTAATGCCGGATGAATTGCTGGCAGATACTCTCAGCGACCGTTATCCGGGCTTACTGCCAATTCTTTCGTCAATGAAACGGGAAGTCTGTTCAGGCAGAATTGGCTATCCGGGAATTATGGCCAGGCTTGCTGAAGTGGTGGCCGCCATGCTGATACGGGGTTGGGTAGAATGTGGCTGTGGTAATGGAAGTGGTCTGGTGGCTGCACTTAAAGATCCCCGGCTGGCGCAGGCATTACTGGCTTTGCACCGCAACCCCGGAAAAGAGTGGACCGTGGCGGAACTCGCCGCCGAGTGCCACAGTTCCCGATCGGTATTTGCCGGTCGTTTTCGCCAGACAATCGGCATATCACCGCTGCGTTATGCCACTGAGTTACGTATGCAGCTCGCCAGCCAGTGGCTGAATAACGAACGCCTGCCGATAGAAACCGTGGCTCAGCGGCTGGGCTATACCTCCCAGGCCGCCTTTAGCCGGGCGTTTAAACGGATCACCGGCCTGCCGCCGGGAGCCAGCCGCCACGCCAGGAATCATCAGTAAACATCACGCAGGTAGCGTTTTTGCCGGGTCAGCGCTGACAACCACTGTTCAGCTTCGCCGGCACTCATCCGGCCATGGTCACGGATGATCTGCAGTAACGCCTGATGGACATCTTTCGCCATTCTGCTGGCATCGCCGCACACACAGACGGTTGCGCCTTCCGTCAGCCATTGCCAGAGAATACTGCCCTGTTCCAGCATCCGGTGCTGGACGTAAATTTTCTCTGGTTGATCACGGGAGAAAGCCGTATCCAGCCGGTGCAGTACTCCGTCACGACGGAGGTCTTCCAACTCCTGACGATAATAAAAATCACCGTCAGCATGCTGTTCACCAAAGAACAACCAGTTATGACCCCGGGCACCAATGGCCTGGCGCTGTTGCAGGAAAGCACGGAAAGGGGCAATTCCTGTACCGGGACCAATCATAATCAGTGGTAATGTATCGTCTTCCGGTATCCGGAAACTGACCTGAGGTTTTACAAACACCTGTATACTGTCACCGACAGCGCTATCGGCCAGAAATGACGAACAAACACCATCCCGCATCCCGTGAATACCCTCACGTATCACCGACACCGTCAGATGTATTTCATCCGGAGTCAGCAACGGACTGGACGAAACAGAATAGAGCCGTGGCCGCATCGGTCGCAGATAGCGGATAAATTCATCGGCCCGAACTCTGGCAGGGAATGCCTCCAGCAGATCCACCACCCGCTGCTGCTGTTGCCAGCCGGTAAAATCACCTGCCAGCACCTTCTGTAGTGGAGGAGGAAATTCACCGCTGACAGAATGGTTGCCGAGGTATTCTGCCAGCTCACGGCTCACCACCGATAAATCCAGGTAACCTGTCAACGCATCCTGCAGACTGACCGTCTGCCCGGAACTGACCGTCACCGGCTGCTGTGGATCAAGCTGCAGGGCATTAAGTACGGAGTCTACACACTGCGGTTTATTCTTTGGCCAGACCCCCAGGGCATCTCCGGCCTGATAACTGAGTTCATTCCCTTCTACCGACAATATTATCTGGCGGGTCTCCTTCTGTGATCCCTCCTGGTTCAGTCGCTGACAGGACAACAGCGTGGCGCGGTAAGGCTTGTCACGATGGTACTTTGCAGGGGCTGCGGGCTCAGTCTCTTGCCGGATAACCTGCGTGGGTTTAGCCATGATATTTACCGGAGCAGAACTGCTGCGTAGAAGCCCGGTCATATTTTCCAGCCATAACCTGGCCGGTTGTAGATCCTCCGCTTCGCATTCGGCCCTGGGAGAAAGCCGTGTCGCTCCCAGTTCACTCAGCCGGGTATCGAGACGCCGGCCAAAGCCACAATACTGGTCATAGCTGCTGTCACCGAACGCCAGTACCGAAAAACTGACCGATGACAGCGACGGAGCAGACTCTGCCGTCAGCATTTGCCAGAAACTGAGACCGTTATCCGGCGGATCGCCATCACCAAAAGTACTGACCACCAGTAAAATTTTCCCGGCGCTGGCCAGTTCCGCCGCCCCGTGGTCGGAGACACAGCCGGATCGGGCAGGTATCCCCGCCTGTTCCAGCTGGCTGACACATACGGCGGCAAAAGATTCTGCATTACCGGTGGTTGAGCTCCACAATACCCATACCGGCGCCGCCGTTTCGGCAGCAAAACTGATGGCCGGCTGCCCGTTCGCGAGCGTGGACGCCATGCCAGCTGCCAGCGGAGTACGGGCATACAATCCCGCCAGCAGCCCGTCGACCCACAGGCGCATATCATTCCCCAGCGGTGCGGTAGCTGGCAGCACAGGAACACCGCCGCAGGTATCGGGAGGGCTTAAACGCAAACCCGCCAGATATCCTTGCAGATAACGCTGTTCTTCCGCGTTAAGCATTTCAGACAGGCTGGCCCCCGGGACCAACTGCCCGGCGAACAGGTCTGCTGCTGTGGTGGCAGGGTTTTCTGTCATTACGGCCTCCGTAACGGGTTGAGCGTTGATAAGCTCAACATCAGCAATTTTTGGGGTCACTATCGGGGTCAAAGAAACCGCACAATATTTTAGCGCCGGTTGTAGCGATAGCGGATCAACCGCATCGCTGGTCAGCGAATTGACCGACAGGTTCTCACCGAACACGTCATTCCAGTGAAATGGCGCAAAACAGTGGCCGGGTAACACCCTGTTGCTGATTTGCGCCGGCAGGATCGCGTGCCCGCGCCGGGAACGCAGCTCAACCGGTTGTTCAGGTAGAATATTCAACCGCTGAGCATCCTCAGGATGAATCTCAACAAATGGGTTCGGGTTTAACTGGTTCAGCTCGGCAATATGGCCGGTTTTGGTCATGGTGTGCCACTGGTGTTGCAGGCGGCCGGTATTCATCACAAACGGGTAGTCATCATCCGGCGAATCTGTCGGAGATAGCGGCAGACAGCAATGGAAGTGTGCCCGGCCACTGGCGGTCGGGAAAATAATGACCGGAGTACTGGCGGGTTTATCCGTAAAAATGACTTCCTGTGACAGATAGCGTATCGGATGGCGCGATTGCTGATCGTCCGGCGGGCTGGGCCACTGTACCGGAGAATCATACAGCCGCGGGTAGCTGATACCTCGCAGGTCGTAGCCGGTCTGCGGATTATGAAATTGCTGAATTTCGCGAAATACTTCACTGGCAGAACGATAGCTAAAATCCTGACGAAAACCCATTTCACAGGCCACACTGGCAATAATCTGCCAGTCAGCCATTGCATCACCAGGCGGGTTAACGGCTTGCTTCATCAGGGTCACATTACGTTCGGAATTTATCATTACCCCTTCGGCTTCTGCCCATAATGCGCCAGGCAACAGTATGTCGGCATAACGGTTAGTTTCGGTATCGAGAAAAGCATCCTGAGTAATCACCAGCTCCGCCTGTTGCAGCCCCCGGATAACCTGTTGCCGGTTCGCCATACTGGCGGCAGGATTAGTGCAGATGATCCAGCAGGCTTTGATGGTGCCGGCCGCCATCTGTTGAAACATATCAACAGTGCCGTGTCCGCCATGATGCGGTAAGGTGCCGGAGGGCAGTCCCCAGAGATTTTCGGTGAAACGGCGATCGTCTTCCGACAGCAAAGAACGCTGCCCGGGAAGTCCCGGTCCCATATAGCCCATCTCCCTGCCCCCCATCGCATTGGGCTGGCCGGTAAGAGAAAAAGGGCCGCAACCGGGCCGGCATATCGTTCCGGTAGCCAGATGCAGATTACACAGCGCACTGGTATTGAGCGTCCCCTGGATGCTCTGGTTGAGCCCCATGGTCCAGCAGCTCATCCAGGCGGGAGACTCCCCTATCCAGTCAGCGGCACGACGGATATCCTGCTCTGCCAGGCCGGTAGCCTCCGCCACTTTATCGAGGGTGTAGTCCGCCAGAAATTCCGGCATCTGTTCCCAGCCCCGGGTATAACGGGCGATAAATTCGTTGTCGGTTTTTCCCTGGCTGACCAGCAATTGCAACAGACCGTTCATCAGCATCAGGTCACTGCCAGATTTCACCTGTAAAAACAGGCTGGCTTTCTCCGCAGTGGCTGTTCTTCGGGTATCCACCACAATCAGTCTGGCACCGGCATTCACCCGGGCCATCATGCGCAGAAACAGAATCGGATGGCAGTCGGCCATATTGGCCCCAATCACCAGGAACAAATCTGCATGCTCAAAGTCTTCGTAGGAACCGGGAGGACCGTCAGCACCCAGCGATTGCTTGTAACCGCTGCCGGCACTGGCCATACACAGCCGGGAGTTAGATTCGATATTCGGGGTGGCAATAAACCCTTTTGCCAGTTTGTTGGCCAGATACTGAGCCTCCAGCGACATCTGCCCGGAGACATACAGTGCCACGGCCTCTGGTCCATGCTGCTGAATAATGGCCTTCAGACGGTTCGCAGTTTCCCGGATTGCGGCCGTCATCTCCGCCTGCACCGGATCCAGGTGACGCTGTTTACGCAGGAAAGCCCGCGCCAGACGGCCTGGAGCAGTAATGGCTTTAGCGCAAGTCAGTCCTTTGGTACACAATTTGCCACGATTGGCAGGATGCTGTTTATCGCCGGTCACTTTGACCACCCGGTTATCAGCCACCTGCATTACAATGCCGCAACCGACCCCGCAATAAGGACAAACGCTTTTAACCTGCTGTGTCTGTTCCGCCATCAATATCTCTCCCTCGATGCTCAGGCTGCGACGTACTTAACCACCGCACCACCCTGCTCAGGCATCGCCACCCGTAAGGCCGGCATCCGGCAATAATTCACAACCTCACCGACAATCAGCAAACCTGGCGATTGTGGCTGATAACGAGCCAGCAACTCCGGCAATGTATTGAGGGTGGCAATCAGCAACCGTTGTTCCGGACGGGTCCCGTTTTCGATGATTGCCAGTGGGGTCTCCCCCGCTAACCCTAGCCCGGTCAGCCGCTGGCACAGCCGGGAGCTGTGACTCAGACCCATGTAAAACACTAACGTTTGTCCCCCCGCGGCCAACGACACATCGTCACACAACTCTTCCCCCGAACGGGTATGAGCGGTGATAAAACGCAGTGACTGGGCACAATCCCGATGGGTTAACGGCAATCCGGCGGCGGCGGCACACCCGATCGCGGCAGTGATCCCCGGCACGATATGACAGGCGATACCGGCCTGTTGCAGCGACTCCATCTCTTCGCCGCCCCGGCCAAACACAAAAGGATCTCCGCCTTTCAGCCGCACCACCCGTTGGCCGGCCTGTGCCAGCTCCCCCAATAACTGATTGATTTGTGACTGATTCAGCCGGTGATCACCCCGGGATTTACCGACATCAATGCACAAGGCCTGCTCAGGGACCAGAGCCATAATCTGTTCTGAGACCAGGCGGTCATAGACCACCACATCGGCCTGCTGAATCACCCGCAGTGCTTTCAGCGTCAGTAGCTCAACATCGCCCGGCCCTGCTCCGACCAGCCAGACTTCACCCGCAGTCACCGGCTGACGCAGGTCGGCCACAGAAAAGAGTTGCTTAAGAGTGTTCATCGGTTATCTCCGCTTCAGGGGACTCAGGACGCCACCGCAATAATCTGCGGGTCAGAGACAGGCAACGGCTGACGGTTCACCCGAATAGCACCGTTCTCCAGTCTGACCGGCCAGCAACGTACTCTGACTGAGGCATCATCCGGACTAATGCCATCAGACAGCCGCAGGCGTTTTTTGTAGAGCGGAGAGATGACCAACGGTTCTCCGCCTTCATCCCCGACCAGCCCACGGGCCAGTACATTGGCGCCTGTACCCGGCTCCTGATTATCGAGGGCGTAAACCGCAGGCTGATCACCTCCCAGACGAAACAGGGCGATTTGCCGGGAGCCTAAACGCGCGGCGATACCGGTATTGACCGGGATATCTTCCAGTTGCCCGACGGTCACCCATTCGTCGCTGACATCCGGAACCACCGCCGGGCGGATTTTTTCTTCTGCCAGCGCCGGACGAATCTGTCCGCGCTCCGGAACCATCACTACTGCCTCATCCGGCTGATCACTGTTGATAAAGGCCCGGAATAGTTTCAGGTGCTGAGGCTGACTGAGGGTAGTTTTCCACTCACACTGATACGTTGCCACGATATGCTGCATCTCACTGTCCAGCGAGGTCCCCAACCCAAGACTATCTTCCAGGATCACCGATTTCAGGTAACCTATTCCCCCCTCCAGGTTATCCAGCCAGTTACTGGTCCGCTGTAAACGATCCGCAGTACGCACATAAAACATCAGCACCCTGTCGATCGTTCTGATCAGCGTTTCGGTATCCAGATCGGCAGCAAACAGATCCGCGTGGCGAGGTTTCATACCGCCATTACCGCAGATATACAGATTCCACCCTTTATCGGTGGCAATCACACCAATGTCTTTACCCTGTGCTTCGGCACACTCTCGGGTACAGCCGGAGACCGCCATTTTGATTTTATGCGGCGAACGCAGCCCCTTATAACGTTCCTCCAGACGGATGGCTAAGGCGGTGGAATCCTGTACCCCGTAGCGGCACCAGGTAGAACCCACACAGGACTTGACGGTACGCAGTGATTTTCCGTAGGCATGACCGGTTTCAAAGCCCGCCGCCAGTAATTCACTCCAGATATCTGGTAACTGCTCAAGCCGGGCGCCGAATAAATCTACCCGTTGTCCGCCGGTGATTTTGGTATACAGGTTGTAGCGTTCAGCCACCTGTCCCAGGGTGATCAGGCCCTGTGGGGTGATTTCACCGGCAGGGATACGAGGTACCACCGAGTAAGTCCCGTCTTTCTGAATATTGCCGAAGAAACGATCATTGGTATCCTGCAAGGAGAGATGTTCAGGCTCCAGCAGATAGTCATTCCAGCAGGAGGCAAGCAGAGAACCCACCAGCGGCTTACAGATTTCGCAGCCGTGCCCCTGTCCGTGCTGACGGATCAACTCGTCAAACGAACGAATGTTGTTTACCCGGATCAGGTGATAGAGTTCCTGGCGTGAATAGGCAAAATGGCTGCAGACATCCTTTTTCACTTCAACGCCCAGCGCGGTCAGTTCATGTTCCATCACCTGTTTCAGTAACGGGACACAGCCGCCACAACCGGTTCCGGCTTTGGTACAGGTTTTCAGCCCGTTGAGTTCGGTACAGCCCCCGGCCACCGCCTGAGAAATATCCCCTTTAGTGACATTATGGCAGGAACAGATTTGTGCGGTTTCCGGCAGCAGAGCCACTCCTAAACCACCACTGCTTTCGCCGGCCGCCGCCGGCAGAATCAGACTTTCCGGATGTTCAGGCAGCGGAATACCATTCAGCATACGTTGCAGCAGCTGGCTATAGTCTGAACTGTCGCCAATCAGTACCGCGCCCAGCAGGGATTTGCGGTCTTCGGAGACCACAATTTTCTTATAAACCCGGGCCGGACCATCGGTCCACTGATAACTCAGGCTACCCGGAGTGGTTCCATGGGCATCCCCGACAGAGGCAACCTCCACCCCCAGTAGTTTGAGTTTAGTACTCATGTCTGCACCACTGAACGGGTTGTTCAGCGCAGCCAGTCGATCGGCGAGACATCGCGCCATCTGATAACCCGGAGCCACCAGGCCAAAAATTTTGCCCTGCCAGAGCGCACATTCACCAATGGCCGAGATAGCCGGATCAGAAGTCTGGCAGAAGTCATCGATAACAATCCCACCGCGTGGCCCTTTTTGCAGACCCGCGCTGTCCGCCAGTTCATCACGCGGCCGGATACCGGCAGAAAACAGCACCAGATCGGCTTCCAGTTCTGTGCCATCAGCAAACCGTAACTGATGTTGCGCGTGTTTTCCCTGGGTGATTTCCACGGTCTGGCGGGAGGTATGTACCTGTACCCCGAGAGCAGCAATCTTCTTCTGCAACATCCGCGCGCCATCATCATCCAGCTGTAGGGCCATCAGCCGCGGAGAAAACTCCACCACATGGGTCTCCAGGCCGGACTGTAACAGGGCATTCGCCGCTTCCAGACCCAGCAGCCCGCCACCGATAACCACTCCGCTTTTAGCCTGCGCGGAGTGTGCGGCAATCGCATCCAGGTCATCCAGTGTCCGGTAGACCAGGCAACCTTCACGATCATGCCCCGGCACCGGCGGCACAAACGCGTAGGACCCGGTCGCCAGCACCAGCTGATCATAAGCCAGCTGATGACCTTCGCTGTCGGTCACCACCCTGGCCTGTGCATCGATATGTGCTACCTGACTACGGGTACGTAATTCTATGCCGGTCTGTGCGAAGAAATTATCTTTCACCAGTGACAATGATTCGGCACTGCGCCCGGAAAAGTATTCTGACAGGTGAACACGGTCATAGGCGGGATGCTGCTCTTCGCCAAATACCACGACCTGATACTGTTGGTGCAGCTGTCGTTCGGCCAGTTGCTCCAGAAAGTAGTGACCCACCATGCCATGTCCAACAACCACTAATACCGGCTTACTCATATTCCGCTCCCCCGCAGCCTCAGGCTGCTGTTATAAACATTGCATGCCACGGTTCAGGCGGCTTTCGGTTGTTTCTCATACAGAAAATGCAATACCTGTTGCCGGTATTGCTGATACCGGCGGTCATCTGCCAGCGCCACTCTGGAACGCGGACGCTCCAGGGCAACGTCCATCACTTCTCCGACGGTCGCCGCCGGGCCGTTGGTCATCATAAATACGCGATCTGACAGCAAAACCGCTTCATCAACGTCATGAGTGATCAGGACAATGGTGGTCCGCAGCTGTTGCTGAATATCCATCACCGCATCCTGCAGATGCGCTCTGGTCAGCGCATCCAGTGCGCCAAAGGGCTCATCCATCAGCAGAACCGACGGTTTCATCGCCAGCGCCCGGGCAATTCCGACCCGCTGCTTCATGCCTCCGGAGATCTCATCAGGCCGCTTAGTGGCGGCATGTTCCATATGCACCAGTTGCAGGTTATGCATAATCCAGTCTTTCATTTCGGCTTTGGTCATCTGACCACGGAACACCTGATTTACTGCCAGGGCGACATTTTCGTAAGCCGTCAGCCACGGTAATAAAGAGTGGTTCTGAAATACTACCGCCCGCTCCGGACCGGGGCCGTCAATTTCACGGTTGTTGCATAACAATCCGCCACGGGTCGGGAAAGTGAGTCCGGCGATCAGGTTGAGCAGCGTTGATTTACCGCAGCCGGAATGACCGATCAGGCTGATGCATTCACCCGCTGCGATATCAAAACTGACATTGTCCAGGGCCAGAAAATCACCGCTGGCCGTCGAAAACTGCTGACTGACTTGTTGTACCTGGATTATCGGGTTGGCAGACATAACTCTCTCCTTAACGTTTTTCATAGCTGAAACGCCGGGCGACCCACATCAACAGTTGCTCAAGCAACAGCCCCACGACTCCGATAACAAAAATAGCGATGATGATGTGTTCCACATTCAGGTTGTTCCATTCATTCCAGATCCAGAACCCAATCCCCATCCCGCCGGTCAGCATTTCCGCGGCTACAATCACCAGCCAGGCAATCCCTATCGACAAACGCATACCCGTCAGGATGTTGGGCAATACCGCCGGAAACAGAATTTTGCGCATGACAGTAAACTCCGACAGACGCAGTACTCTGGCGACATTCAGGTAATCATCAGGAATACGCCGGACACCTTCAGCGGTATTAAGAATCATCGGCCAGACAGAGCAGATAAAAATGGTCCAGTAAGAAGCCGGATCCGCACGCTGGAAAATAAGCAGCCCTATCGGCAGCCAGGCCAGTGGACTGACCGGGCGCAGTAACGAAATCACCGGATTAAACATGTCGGCGATAAAACGAAAACGACCAATCAAAAAGCCCACCGGAATCCCCACCAGCGCAGCAAGGCCAAACCCGATAGCAACCCGTTGCAGCGAAGCCAGCACATTCCAGCCGATTCCCTGGTCATTAGGCCCGGCCACATAGAACGGATGAGCGAAAATGGGGATGGCTGACTGCCAGGTTTGCCAGGGGGTCGGGAAACCGTGGCTGTACAGAGCCACCATCTGCCAGCCTCCCAGCAATAACAGCACCCCCAGCAGTCCGGCAAACAACTGGCGGAATACCCGACGAAACATGGCATTAGGACGCCGGGCGCCGGGCGCCGGGGCTGCCGCGCCGGAAACAGCAGTAGAGGCGGGAAGCGTCGCCACTGCCGGAGTTACTTCAGACTGTTGTGTCATGCTGGCCTCACTGGTTGTTGAATACTGAAACTCCTGAGATAGCCGGCAGGATCGCTGCCATCCCAGCGTTTGCCGTCCATCAGCACGCTGCTGCGCATCTCACTGTCGGGAAGCGGTACATTTCCTACCGCGGCTGCCGCCTGTTTATAAATATCGATACGATTGATTTGCCTGGCGACAGCCAGATAATCAGGCTCCGTTTTTAGTAACCCCCAACGGCGGTGCTGAGTCAGAAACCACATCCCGTCAGAGAGCCACGGGAAACTGACTTCGCCATCGTGATAGAAGCGCATCGGATGGGTATCCTGCCATGTCTGACCCAGGCCATTTTCATAACGACCCAGCATGCGCCCGGCAATGGCATGCACATCGGTATTGATCACTGCACGGCCTGCGATAATGTTGGCAGTCTCCAGCCGGTTAGCCTCGCTGGCATCAATCCAGCGGCCAGCTTCCAGCACAGCGGCGGTCAATGCCCGGGCTGTATTAGGATGAGCGGTAACCCAGTCGCCCCGGGTACCAAGGATTTTTTCCGGATGATCCGGCCAGATTTGCTGTGACGTTGCTGCAGTAAAACCCACCTTCTCGCTAATCGCCCGCTGGTTCCAGGGCTCCCCGACGCAGCAACCCTGCATATTGCCGATTTTCATATTGACCACCATCTGCGGAGGCGGTACCACCAGGCTGCGAATTTGCTGTAACGGATGAATACCGGCGGTTGCCAGCCAGTAGTACAACCACATGGCATGTGTTCCGGTAGGGAACGTCTGTGCGAAGGTATAGGTGCCAGGCGGGTTTGCATCGATATGCCGTTGCAGGGCTGCCAGGTCGGTAATCCCGGCTTCCCGTAGCTGGTTTGCCAGGGTAATCCCCTGGCCGTTCTGATTAATGGTCAGCAGGTTAGCCATCGGCGTTGCCGGGCCCGCCAGCCCCATATGCAATCCATACAGTTCGCCGTAAAGGATGTGGGCGGCATCCAGCTCACCGGACAACAGTTTGTCGCGAACCGTCGCCCAACTGGCCTGTTTTTGCGGCACAATGCGGATGCCGTACTTTTTATCAAAACCCTTCGCCGCAGCCATCACCACCGACGCGCAATCCGTGAGGGGGATAAACCCGACCTGTACGGTTTTCAGTTCCGGCGCGTCAGAACCGGCTGCCCATACACTGTTCATCAGGCCGGGGACCAGCAGGCTGCCGGTTATCGCGGCGCTCCCTTGCAGAAATCTGCGTCGGGAAAAAGTCCGGTCTGTTTTTGTCTGTTGGCTCATTCACCCTGTCCTTCTGTGCCCGGTCAGTTTCGGCAAAAAAAAAGCGCCCACCGCTGCATCGTGAATATGCAGTGATGGACGCCATTATCCGTAACCTGTGTTCTCAGCCGCCGTTGGCCGGGTTCACAGGTTTAATCAGTTTTGAGTTTACTGAAGCAAGAGCCATGCCAGCGGCAAAACCTTCCGGGAGCTCCGGTTAGAAAATGGGTAATAAACCCTTTATTTAGCAGGGGAAAAATAATCCGTTGCAGAAGGAATGACTGAGAGAATCACAGAGCGCTGACAGGCAGGGACCATAGGGGATAAAATGTGACCTGCACCACAAAAGAACAATACCCGCCCCCTTGATGTGCATATCACTTTAGCCGGGATGATCGAATACCCCGGCGACTGACAGTAACGCAGCGGCAATATCTGAGATCTTTTTATTCTGATCCATCGCCATCTGGCGCAGCGTTTTATAGGCTTCATCTTCGGTCAGTTGGCGATGCTGCATCAGCAATTTCTTGGCACTGTCCACGGTTTTTCTCTGATGAAGAACCTCGCGCAAATCAGTCAGCTCCTGATTCTGTGCATCCAGCCGCTGTGATTGCTGGCGTAGCAGAGAAAGCAGAGACTGCCCAAGCTGTGGCTGAACGCCTTCACTTTGTAACCAGCCTCCGTGACGGTGAGCGCCCGGGGAAGAGTGTTCCATAAACACCGAATAACCGCTAAAACCGTCCGCCATCGTCGTTTTCAGGCTGTTGATATCAGCCTGCTGCTCATCACAGGCCCGCTGTGTACTGAGGATACGTTCACGGCATAACTGCATCAGGGTATGCTGCAAGTGGTCTTCCAACTGTTTCATGGTATCGATACGCCGGGTGGCCAGCAGAAACCAGTGCTGGCTGACATCAGAATTCCCCGACAAACTGCTACGGGTACAGGCAATCCGCCTTAGCCGTTCAAACTCGCTGTCGGGCACCATCTTGAGCCAACGATGCCGGTTGTCCGGATCACTAAATTCAATGAATGTGGCAAAGTAGTGTTCCTGGCGTTCAATCAGGCTGATTATCTGCCCGGCAGGATGATCATCTTCATCTTCCGGCATATGCCCGCTAAAGATACGCACCCCAATCGCCCGTTCCTGCCCTGCCAGCTCTTTACCCTGCATAAAACTAAACAAAGCAATCAGGGCCCGCGAGATGGCCGGATCAGCCGAGGCATCGGAGACCGCAAACACCAGTGACAGCAGATGACGAATAGTATCATTGAAGACTTCTACCGCGGCCACCAGCGAGGCAGCCCTGCCGGTGATTTGCTGGCGGGTTTCCTGTAATACGCCCAGTGCATACACCGCCCGTGCAGCACAGTGAAATAACCGACTAGCCTGTGGCTGGCCCGGGTCCAGCGCCTGAGTATTATCCAGATAGTGCATCAGATCCTGTTGGGACAACAATGAGTCCTGCTCACGGTGGCGCAAATCTGCAGCGGTCTGTCGCCCTTCACTGCACAGAAACAGATTGACCGTACCCCGTTCGCGCTGCAGATGATGAATAAGCACGCTGACTTTCCCCACCAACTCCCCGCTGTCCAGTAAACAGCCCAGACTGTTGAGTTCACACTGTCTGGAGGCCAGCAAAAAACGAAGGGTAGTCGGTATGTAGTCAGTCATCATCAGTCCCCTGCAAAAGAAGAATTTATGCAAAGTACACGCCAGAGCCGACAAAAGGCAAAAAAAATCCCCGTCTGGTCACGGGGATAAAACACAACGAAACCCTAAATTTTCACTGGTAAACGAAGGTCACACCGACTATCGACTGCACGTTACCGGCCACCACCTGACCCGAGGTCCGCGCATAGGTAGCGGTAAGCCCCAGACTGACCGGAGTGGTACCCACATTGCCTAACGAAACGGTCTTGTTAGTTGCCAAAACTCCATTGCTGTTAGACAACTGTACACCTATCCCCTGAGCCGGAGACGCAGAAGAAGTATTGGAGAAAATGGTGGATGCGGTATCTGTTGTTGTTCCGGTCAGATAATAAGAGAGTGCTTTAGTTGAACCACAATGTACCGTCAGAGGAATAGACTGAGTACCCGGATAATTTGGTAACGTCACGGTAACAGCGCGGGAAGACACATCACATCCACCGGTCGGTACAGTCACGGTGTTATTTGCTTTCAGATTCCAGGTAATAGTTTGGGAAACCTGTCCCGGATCGCCCTCTTTCTGGAGTTGCAGTGTAGCAAATATTTGTCCCGCCTGAATAACCACGCCACTGGCACTCCCTGTAGGAGTCAGATAGAGGATAGTATTCCATGGGGCATAAGTTCCGTTTGGCGTCGGGACCCAGGCGGTAGGAGAAGGCAGAGGGAAAGAGTAAGTATCACCATTATAGGTGATACTGCCGGTAAAAGCAGAAAGCGCACCTGCATAAGCTGACGCAGTCCCTACCCGAATAGGATCCTTATAAACACTGGGTAAGTCATTCTTACATTGGATACTGTTCCCGAGATTGACGACCAAATTTTCAGTAGACTGAACACTGGGTGCCAGGGTTACAGGAACGGTCACTGTGCCCGAACCGCTTATTGAAGTCCCGTTAGCCTGGCAGGTAAACGCCTGAACGCCTGCTGAACACAGCATGAGCAGACCCGCCAGAAGAAAGATGATTTTTTTGGACATTATTGTCAGCCTTTATTCAATGAAAATAAGGAATAAGCGAACAGGCGGCGGTAGTCTGGAAAATGAGCCAACTACCTTGCGCGTTAACTGAACCAGAGCTGATAATGAACGCTCGTCAATACACTGTCCCCGGAGTCCTGTAAAAACTTTATTGCCAGGTATAAGTCACATTCACCACTGACTGGATAGTTCCCTGAGTGGTACCTCCGTCCGGAGATATGGCGCGCACTTCAAGATTAAAGGCCGTCGCCAGGGTCGAATCACTGACAGCTGAGGTCAGGGTGCCACCGTTGGTGATATTATTACCGTTACTGTCAGCCAGCTGAACGGCCAGATTGCCGGCGGTTCCCTGATTGAGGAAATAAGTGCCGCTGGAGTCTGAAGTCCCGCTAAAGGTCGCCACTACACTACTGGTCCCCACCGGGCAATTAGTCAGATTCAGCGTGACTGTTTTCCAGTCAGAGTAGGAGCCGGCGGTGGATAATGCCGTGGTTGACAGATTACCCAGGTCTACATTGGCGGTAGTCGTCGCGATAGTGCAGGGTTCTGCGACCACCTTTCCGTTAATAGTGATGGTCACATCTGCCGCGGATGTAGTATTGGTGAACAGGAGGATCCCGAGGGCTACGAATCCTGAAACTATTTTTCTCATCTTATCCCCGGCTTATTCAAATTCCAGTGTGATGGTGGCAGAAGCCGTGACCTGTCCGGCAGTCACCGGCGCAGTGGTAGAGACCATGCGTGCGTAGAAATTCAGACTGTTTTGCTGACCTGCGGTCAGCGTATGCCATGTCATGTCGTCATCACTTTGATTAAGAGGCAACACCGTCTGATCCGAGTCAAGAATCTGGACCCCAATCCCCTGAGCATCGGTGCTATCACCACTGTCTATCTTCAGCAAGGTATTGTTAATGGTGTCAGCTACCCCGGTAAAACCCACTTTCACTGCACTTGCGGCACTGCCGCAGGAAGAGAATGTCAAGGTAAATGGCACCATTCCGGTGGTTGTTCCCACCGTGGTAAACATTTTTGAAGCATAACTCTGCAGATTTACCGTCATATTTTGAGAGGCCGTAGAGACCACGCAGGTATTATCCCGAACAGTCCCGCTAATATTAATCACGCTGTCTGCGGCGTAACTGCGGCTACTCAAAAGTAATAATGCCAGCAGCGCCATTAAATGATGTTTCATAATCCCTCCGGTTACTGACAAACAGCATTGGCATAACTGAGAGCTTGCTTCTGGCTGCTTGCCGGCAGGTGATAGCTCACAACACATTGCTCTGCTGCACTGTCACCCCAATTCACTTTAACTTTCCCGGACAGTGGTAATCCGGAGAGATACACCTGACCATCATCGCCCACAATACTGCCGGACTGGCTGCCGACCAGTGTCGCCGTAGAACCAAAGGGAACCGGTTTTCCCTGATGGGTCAGAGTCATAATGACTTTCATCCCGACATGTGTTTTGAAATCAGCCCGGACAACCGCACCATAAGTCGGCACTACACTGATCACTGAATCATCCATATCCACATTATTGGCCAGTGTATTCGTATCCAGTGCAATCCGGTTCTCACGATAATTTAATGCATAAGGCTGAACAGCATAACCCCGCCAGTCTGTTGTGACACCTGTCTGATTCTCTACCGACACATGATCAGCCCCTGGCGCTTTAATCAGTACCACAGTGTCATTGAGCGGCTGACTCAAGGTGATGCCATTCGCATGGGCAACCACCCCGCCACTCAGGCCATAGTAAACCTGTTTATAACCGTCAGTACTGCTGTAACCGATGTTGGCATTGCCATAAGCGCCACGATAATACAGCGATGCCGTATTGGTTGTACCAGAGGAAGTATCTCCCCCCCCTGTATAACCAGTCTGTACGTTATAACTCAGGTTGTTATCCTGAAGCAGCGTGCCGTAAACTCCCACCTGGTTGGTTGACTGGCCTTTCAAATCACTCGAACTACTGTAGGTCACATTTGAACGACTTAAGGCACTGGTATCATCCGAGCGCATCCAGTGGCTGAACGGAATATTGAGGTTGAGTGATAACACCTGATCAGTACCGCTTTGCCAGGCACTGCGGTTAATGCTGTAGTTAACACTATAGGTAATATCGCGAATTGAACTACTGTACCCGGCCTGTAACTGGACGTCATCTTTGTTAGTGCCCCAGTAAGTCTGCTGACTTCCCGTCAGGTACAGCGTTGAAGTTTTACCTACCTGCTGGGTGATGGTCGCCTGCAGACGACCACGCTTACTATAAGAAAGGTTATAGAAGTCGGTATAGGTTGGTTTGACCTGCAACTGACCATCTTCGGTGACAACCGAATAACCATTCATCTGGTTGTAGGTGGTATCTGCAAATGAATAGTAGCCTTTGGTTGAATAACGGTAACCTACTAACTGGAAGTTAGTCCCGGTATCCTGCAATGATTTATTGTACAAAAAGCGAAGAGACTGTCCCTGATGGCTGGTTTTATCCGCCAGGGTCGCCTGTGCCTGAGTTAAATCAAAAGAGACCGCACCCAAAACGCCAAGGTTCTTACCCACCCCCAGATTATAAGCATGATAATCATCCGACTGCTGGGTACCACCAAACAGAGTAAATCCTTTTGGCAGCCCCCACATGGCTGTTCCCTGGAAGAACTTCGGGCTTTCCTGCTGATCATTACCGCTACGATACTCCCCGGCTGTCAGGCCATATTTGATATGCCCTTCACGTTGCAGCATAGGTACCGATGCGTAAGGAACAGTAAACGACTGAACAGAGCCATTAGCCTCAGTAATGGTCACCTGCAAATCACCGCTGTTACCGCTGGCATTCAGGTCGTTAATGGTAAACGGACCTGGTGGAACGGTAATCTGGTAGATGTCAAAGCCATTTTGTCTGACGGTGACCTTGGCAGTACCATGTGCGATACCGTGGATCACCGGCGCAAACCCCTGTTGGCTGTTAGGCAGCATATTGTCATCAGACGCCAGTTGAATACCACGAAAGTTAATACTGTCGAAAATATCACCGGTAGTATAACTGTCGCCCATTGTCAGGCGGCTGCGCAAAGGGACTACATCGCGCTCCAGGTAGGTATTAACGTGTTTCCATCGGTTTTCACTGTAACCATCGGTACTGTCGGTGTAACTCCATGTCGAGGTATCCCGCAGCCGCCATGGGCCAAAGTTAAAACCACTTTGCAGGTTCAGGTAGGCATAGGTGCTGTTGCCCCCTGTCGGAGTGCGGGCATTGTTGCCGGTAAAGGTATAATTCAGTAACCCGGCAGTAATACCGTTATCCCATAGCTCCGGTGGAATATATCCCTGAGCACGACTATGCATCATCGCCTGAGGAATACTCAGATACAGTTTCTGGGAGCCTGCATCAAAACGGCTACTGGCATCCTTGCTGATCATACCCATAGGTACACAGGCATCTTTGGCCAGTGCAGAGATGCCAGGAATCGCCAGTACGCTGACACCCATCTCAGATAACTGGCTCTGATTAATACAGGGTTCAAGCGACTTCTTGTCCGGGCTCAACTGGAAAGTGACATTACGGGTAGTGATAAAACCATCATTCAGATAAATATCGACCCGGTAAGTGCCGGGAGGAGCTTCCAGCCCACTCTCAAACTGCGACAAGTCAGCAACGGCACCAGGATCGTTAGATAAAAAACGTGGGTTAAAATAGACATCCGCATAGGCGGCTGACTGGCAGGCGAAGGATAAAAACACGGCCAACGGTGTAAATGCTAACCCTTTTACAGATAAGCATTTTTTAAGTCTGGTCATCTGAGGAATACCCGTTTATAGTCCCGTTTTTACTTCGCCAGCCTGGTAAAAAACTGAGTTTTTAAACCTGTTATCCGGCCCCATTACATTGCATCCCTGCTTCATTCAGCCGCAGAACTACTGAAATATCCCTTTGGTTACCGGAGTTAACGCGCCAAAATCATTGATGGTCTGATAAGTAATATCAGAAGCAGACCCGGCAGGCAGTGCCACCGTTGATGTCCCTTTCGGCGGTACCATGGTGTTAGCCAGTGTCGCTGAACCAGCATGCAGTGAAGTGACTGTCAGGTAATAAGGTGTCGGGTTAACCAGAGTCAGGGTTGAGCCACTCTTTTTAAAGCGTAACGCTTTGGCTGCCTGTTCAGGCGCCATCGATAATCCGGTCGGCCGGTAGAACATCTTAATCCGGCTGATAATGGCCAGCTGCAGAGTATTCTGTGACTGCTGAGACTTGTTCATTGAAGGGATAGCTTTGACGTTCACCCAAAACAGGCTCTCTCTGTCCTGAGGTAAGCTTTGGTTAGTACCATCAATAATCCGCAGGCTGTTTTCTCTTTTCCCTTTAATCACAAATAACGGAGGAGTGATCACAAACCGGCTGTCTTTGGTTCCTGCGGCATTTTCTACCCACGACTGGATAAGAAAGGTACTTTTGTCATCATTATTACTGATCCCCAGCGAAACCTGTTTCTGGTTTGCCGGATAAACCACACGGGTCGCCCCCAGTGCCACACCTGCGTGAGCACTGTTGGCCAGCCCTAAAGAGGTAGCAACCACCAGGGCTGCTGCCAGAAAACGTTTATGTACTGTCTTAATCACAATAATCTCCTGCGCCAATCAACCTAACATTAAAATTAATATATTCTTGTTGTTATTTAAAGTTAACCTATTGATATGTAAATAAAAACCATGCCTGAGCATTGGCAATACCCCCACTGACATTATCTGTTGTGGATCGATATCGGGCAGTCAGGTTGACGGTAAGTGGACCGGCATATTCAGGTTTCACCACCAGTTTTCCGGTATTAATCGGGATTAAATTGCCTTTGTCATCAAATAAGGCGATTCCAATGCCCCTGGCGTCGTTGTCACCCGTTTCGATCGCCAGCAGGTCGGGATTCTGTTTATCTGCCACGCCGCGAAAAGCAACCACCATATTCCGGCTGACATTCGGGCTGCAGTGTCTGAAATTCAGCGAAAACATCACCGGATCAGAGTCATCACCGGCCTGTTTAAATTTACTGTTGCTTGCCTGACCCATATCTACAGTCAGATACTGATTACCATCATCGATAATGCAGGTGTCAGCAATCACTTCACCCTGAAATTGCATCTGACCACTGGCAGCGGCAGCATTGTTTTTGTCAGCCTGTGCTCCCTGTGATATGAAAATCAGGATAATCAGCCCAATTCTCCACATATCATGATCTCTGATTCATCGCACTGAAGGCAGGCCATCCATAGCCTGAAAGATCGTCCTGAAACTGAATCTTACTGATACTGAACCTGGAAGGTTGCATCGGCGTTGGCTGTACCGGCACTTGCCGCACCCAGAGCGTAGTAACGCGCCTGGAATGGCAGGGTGTTGGTACCGTCAATCAGAGTTTTAGCAGTGCTGAAGCTTGCACCGTCCAGTTTCAGAGCAGAGCCGGTGCTGTCCAGAATCTGGATACCAACGTTAGAGGCTGAACCTGCTGCAGAACTCTGCAGTGCTAATACGTCAGGGTAAGAGGTGGTGGTGCCTGAATCAGTAGAGGTCGCAGTCACACCAGCAAACGCGATAGCCGCAGTGGTTGCCACAGTAGTATCACAGTCGTCTAACTGGATATTGAAACCAACAGCGCCACTGGTCTCGCCGGTCGCACCCAGAGTACTGGCTTTTACCTGACCCAGCTGTACAGTCTGATCAACTGAACCAGCATCAACCGCACAAGCTGCGTTCACAACTTCACCTTTAAAATGCACAGTACCACCATTGACTGTAGTTGTTGCTGCGTGAGCAACAGTTACAGACAAAGACAGAGCGGAAAGGACGCCAACTACCAGTGATTTGATTTTCATACAGTTTGCCTTTTAATCCAAAAAATTAATGAATAAGAAATTGGCGGCCAGCTTTCCGGTATGGTCAGAACCATCTTTACGATAACCTTCATTTCGACCTGCCACTCTGGTTTCATCATTACAAAAGTTAACAACTTCACCAGATGCCTATCAGGATAGGACTATTCCTGGTTGTTTGGCAAATAACCACATCACTTTGTTTAATGAAATAGCTGAAAAATAAGCGTGCTAACCTATTTTAACATTTGACTTATCAAAATAACTCTAATTAAAAACATAAATAACATCCACTCTGATGACATGGTTATTATTTAAATCATACAGATCAATAAATTAAAACAAAATGCTTTATTATAACCTCATAATAAATAGTACATTAACACCAGGGGAAAGATAAACTATCGGATTTGAAACTAAATAAAAAAGCGATTACAAGACATATAATAAAGTTTTTAACGATTAATATCTTATTTAAATCACAAAAAAACCTATTAAATGTTAATTAAATGAATAATTTTTCTTATGATTCGCGAGGCGGAGTATTGTATATCATTGCAATTCCTATCAATAACCTACTATTGATAGGTTTTGAAATCATCTGGAAGCAAATTTCAGTAAGTAACCGATTTCTATTTTCACGAAATTATCCCTCCGTAAGGGATTGCTCTATAAATAAGCAGAATTAACCTATTTATTTGCAATTTATTTAACCAAATCGGTTAATTACCCCCTCGTCACAGACCTGCATTGTTATCCGTGGAGTGAAAAACAGAGGAGCACTTAGAATGTTGCAGAGGGAGCAAAAGGACAAGTGTATGGGATGCCAGGCCCGGGGATAACGGACTGGCATTAGATGTTTCGGAATCTAATACTGAGAGTGATAATCCTGGCCTTTATCCCAACGATCCTGCCAGTGACTGGTATAAACACGGGCCAGGTCAGGTGAATTGTGGATAACCAGAACATTCTCAGAATTCCGACGTTCAGCACTGGCAGTGTAGTTAAACGATCCTGTCTCAACGGTCTGATCATCCACGATGATAGTCTTATCATGTTGAATCGGATAATGTTTATCAGTCCTCAGGGGAATCCCCTGATTGACGATGAAATTCATCGCAGCGAGGCTGGATTTATTTCTGTTGCCCCGCTCATCCACCACAATTTTGACATCAACACCGCGTTTTTTGGCACTGGCCAATGCCTGCATGATATCTGGCGCAGTAAAAGAATAGGAAAGCATACGGATACGATGTTGAGCACTATTGATAGTTTTCAGTACCAGACTGCGGGCCGTGCCTTCCGGTGAAAAACCCACTTCAACTGATGGGCTGGCAGCCATCGTCAGGGCCGGGGCGGTCAGTAATACGGCAGCCAGTAAATACGCACTTCTCTTCATTAATACATCCAATGACAACGGGGGAATCTCTCTGTGCTTTTTTGCTATCAGATACGTGTTATTCACTGAATTAACTTTGCTTTTCAGTGAGTCATCAGCACCCTAACATTTATGCAGGTAATAAAAAATCCGCATTTCCTGAAAACGGATCTGCGGAGAGAAATTACCGGAATTAACCCACCAGGAGGGGATTCAGACAGGTCGAAGTTCAGCGACCATTAAACGGATTGCCGGTTTCATAGCGGTCAGAATGCAGAGTGTCGCTTTGCAGATAACGCCAGACATCTTCATTCACTGCCACACCTTCGGTAGCGGCCAGAGCCTCACGCAGAATACAGTCTTCACCCGGATAAAGTACCCGTTCAACTCCCTGCGCCGGTTTACTGGCCTTAAGCTCTGCCATAGAACGAGAAACACTGGCCCTGAAAACAGTACTGTCGGTAAATGCCGCAGGATTAAAAATGATGTGTAACTGCCCGAGATTGCGGCCTTCCGACATATTCTGGTACATAGATGAGACATGCTTGCCAAAGGGCAGTCCAAGCAACATCCCTGCCAGCACATCCACCATCATCATTAATCCATAGCCTTTGGGTCCTGAAATAGCATTCAGCCCCGCCACTGCCGCAGGGTCAGTGGTTGGCTGGCCGCGACTGTCCACCGCCCAGTCGGCCGGGATGGGCTGATGCCGGAGACGCGCATCAAGAATTTTTCCCCAGGCCTGAACGCTGGTTGCCATATCCAGCATCATATAATCATCGCCTTCCCCCGGGGCTGCAAAGGCTATCGGGTTGGTCCCGTAATAAGGCTCTGCGCCACCGTAAGGGACCACCATAGGATCAGACTGACATAACGACAACGCCACCATTCCAGATTTTGCTGCCTGCTCTACAAAAAACGACAGTGCGCCACTGTGGCTGATACGACGAATACCAACTGCACACAGTCCCTGCTGCTGAGCAATGTCGATTCCGTGCTCCATGGCCTGTTGCGCGGCAAAATGCCCGGGACCATTATCGCCATCAAAAATCATCACGGAAGGTAATTCATGGCGAACAGTAAATTCAGGCGTTGTATTGATCCCTCCTTTACAGATTCGTTCCACGTAGTATTCAGTCCGCAATGCTCCATGCGAGTGAACACCGCGCTTATCTGCATGTACCAGCGATGCCGCGACGGTCTCTGCATGGAGGGCCTGCAAACCGGCACGCTGCAATTTATCGCTGATGAGTGTCAGCAACTGTTGCGGGTCAACTCTTATCACGGTCACTCCCTCCGCCGATCAAAGGAGCTTTAATACGGGGTAAGCGAGACTCAAACCAACAGGCCATCGAGATTAAATCGCTTTCCTTCATCGAATGACCGATCAGTTGAAGACCTATCGGTAATCGCTGAGCGGAAATTCCGCCCGGTAGCGTCATCGCAGGTAATCCGAGGAATGACCAGGGGGCGCAGAACGAGGCATCCCCCGTTGAACTCAGCCCTTGCGGTGCCACTGACGGGGCAGCCAGCGACAGAATGACATCGCTGTCATGGAAATAATCATCACGCTGACGACGACATTGCTGCATAAAGGTTATTGCCTGCTGATAGACCTCTGAAGAAATCTCACTCCCTTGCTGAATGAGTGCAGAGGTCGCTTTACCGACCGCAGATAAGTCCGCGCCAATTTTTGCTGACAGTCCCTGACAGGCTTCATAGGCCAGAATGGTGTCCAGTGCCGCCAGCCATTCAGGTGCTTTATCTGCAGCCTCCAACGGCCGGCATTCAATCCCCTGCTCATTCAGCCAGCCAATGATCCCGGAAAACCAGCTTTTCAGTTCCTCATCCGCCGACTGCCAATGCGCGGGCATATACAACCGGACCCGGCGTGGCTTCACTGGGACAGGGTGAGATACTGTGGTCTGGTTGTCGACAATCACCTGCTGGCAAAGGCTGGCATAGTAGCAATCAGAGACAATAAAACCGGTATGGTCAAGCGAGCCTGCCAGTGGCTGAATACCTTCCACTGACACCCGTCCATAAGTCGGTTTAAATCCGACGACACCACAGTAGGCGGCCGGACGAATCACCGACCCTACGGTTTGTGTACCCAGGGCGATATTGACAATACCTGCCGCGACCGCAGCCGCTGAACCGCTGGAGGATCCGCCCGGAGTATGACGATAATTCCAGGGATTTACCGTGGCCGCAGGGTGGCGCCAGGCAAACTCCGTGGTGGCCGTTTTACCAAAAATCGTCGCACCTGCGGCTTTCAGTTGCCGGACTATCTTTGCATCTTCCGCCGGAAGGTGCCCCTGAAACAGCCGGCAACCGTAACCGGTAGGCATATCTTTAGTGTCTATCAGATCTTTCACCGCGACAGGTATCCCTGAAAGCGGTAATCCCCCGGGTGTTTCCGGATAGTGCTCAGGCAGCCAGACAAAGGCCTTCAACTCAGGATTTCGTTGTTGTACCGAAGCTATCGCCTGCTCCAGCGGGGTGTTCTGTTTCATAGTGCTTCCCGTCATGACCCGATATTCACGGATTATTTCTTATAGATGTTATGCACCACATCCGCGTAGGTGACCTGGCCCGGTTTAATATTGCCGATGTACTGCTGCACATTAATGGCATTATTAAAGGCACCTTCGGAAATATACGGATCGACAGCATAAATGTTATTTTTAGCCAGCCGGTCAACCGCATTAGTTACGACTTTAGCATCTAGCGTCGGGAACTCTTTAATCGCTACCTGACGGGCAATATCCGGAGAGTTATGGATCACTTTTTCGGCTTCAGCCAGGCCTTCGATAAAGTTTTTCACCATCTCAGGTTTACTTTTGATTGTTGACTGCAGAGCATCAATGGCTGAAAAAGCAAATTCGCCCTGATACTTGTCATTAAACGAGTAAACAATCTTATAGCCGCTGGCAATTCCCTGGTCGACCTGAGGTTCATAAACGGTTGCAGCCTGCGCGCGACCGACACCCAGCGGCGATAACTCAGTGCCCAACTGAACCGTACTCAGATTCACTCCCTGAATCCCTTTATCTTTTATCAGTTGCTGTAACAGATAAGTGGTGGTACTCGGTGGCATCGCAGTAGAGACCGTTTTCCCCTTCAGGTCGGCTTCGGAATGCAGGTTGGCAGATGGCGGAGCAATAATCCATACCGGTACCCCGGCGACCACCAGCCCGATATTGGTGATCGGCGCACCTTTAATATGAGCCAGCACAGCAGTCATCGGGTCCTGTAAAGAGAAATCGGCGTGCCCGCCAATCACCGCCGCCACGGCCTGAGCACCGCTTCCGGCAGTCATCAGTTTTAAATCCACGCCGTGTTTGGCAAAAATGCCCTGGTCGATACCGACATATAACGGCAGATACTGAATCGAATGGAAAGCTTCATAAATGACAGCAGGCTGGTTTGCCTCTGCAAAGGAAGCAAATGCGGAGGTTCCGGCCAGCACAGCAACCGCAGCCAGTTTACGAACAGATTTCATTTTTATGCTTTCCATTTAACCACCCTTTTCTCAATATATTGAATACACCAGGTTACTAACGATGCCATCACTGTCAGTACAATGACGCCAAGCCAAACGGTATTAAGATCAAACAGCGAACCCGCCACAAAGATTTCATGGCCCAGACCGTTATTTGATGAGATATATTCCCCCACCACGGCACCAATCAGCGAAAAGCCGACGTTGATACGAATAATGGAAAAAATCCAAGGCACCGACGACGGTATAATCAGTTTCCTGAAAACCTGGGCATTGGATGCTTTAAATGAACGAAAAAGATTCATTAAATCGCTGTCAATTTCCCTGGCCACCGCGCAGGCAGAAATCATGGCGACAGCAAATGAAGAGATCGCGGATAGCCAGATTTTTGACGTGGTATCTGAGCCGAACCAGATAATGATCAATGGTCCAAGGGCAATTTTCGGGATGCTGTTAAGAATGACGGAAAATTGCTCGCCGACCTGCGACAACTTAGGGTAAAACCATAATCCCAGCCCGAGAATAATTCCTAACCCGCTACCGATGACCAGACCCATAATGGTTTCATAAAAGGTAATCCAGGTATCAAAGAGCAGTTGTCCCTGGGTCAGACCGATAACGGCTGAGTGATAAATACCGTAAGGTGAACCTAATAACTGGCCGTTAATCCAGTTTTGTTGCGCGGCCAGTCCCCATAAACACACCAGTAAAAAAAGAATAAAAAAGACAATGATTGTCGCTCTGCGCTTATCTGCATTTTGTGTCATTGATATCTGTCCTATTGACCGTGAGCCACATTATTCATTCTTAAGCCATCCCAGATTTGGGTATGGTAATCATGAAATTCAGGCGCTCCGCGGGCAGAAACGGCCGTTCTCGGTCCCTGGGTGGTAAGATCGATTTTTTGCTCCATCACGATTTTGGCTGGCCGCCCGCCTAGCAGGACCACCCGGTCACTCATGGCAATAGCTTCATCAATATCGTGGGTGACCAGAATGACGCTGGTCTCCCCGGTCCTGGTCAGATTCATGACGTCATCTTCCAGCATCAGCCGGGTTTCATAATCCAGTGCAGAGAAAGGTTCATCGAGCAGGATCACCGTCGGGTCACATAACAGTGTGCGGGTCAGGGCAACCCGTTGTTTCATGCCGCCGGACAGAGAGGCCGGATAGGCATTCTCTACCGAAGAAAGGCCGTAACGTGCCAGCATATCAATTGCTCGCTGACGATCAGCCGGAGTAATTTTTCGGTATAGCTCAATACCCAGCAGGGCATTATCCAGAATGGTCCGCCACGGTAATAGCAGATCCTTTTGCAGCATATAGGCAATGCGGCCGACAGCACCATTTTTTGCCGGCCCCAATACCACACTACCAGAACTGGGTTTCAGTAATCCTGAGATCAGGTTAAACAAAGTGCTTTTTCCGGCACCACTGCGGCCGACCACCGCAACAATCTCACCGGCTTTTACCACAAAATTGAGAAACTGAAACAGCCGTAACTCTTCACCATTCTCCAGCACAAAATGGTGGCTTAACTGATTTATCTCCAGGGGATGCGGTGATTCAGACTCCTGTAAATGACTCATTATTCCTCTGCCTCATAGTTATCCGTAAATCCTGCTACAGATAACCGCTATGCACATAGCATGCCAGAGATGAATTAAATTAATTCATTGTTTTATATGTATTTTAAATTAAGAGTCTGAAAAAAATAGCCGGAAAGAAATTCTGAACTCGCGGGAAATCACTGCAATGGTGCAATCGTACAATGATTATATATGACAGATATATATGATTATTTCCTGATACTGGTGGGATAAGTAACAAATGGGAATACTGGCAGGTATAAAAATCTCCACTGAAGAAGATAACGTTAATCACCCATGAACTCTACGATACGACCCGCAGGTTATTGCAGCAGGACATTTTATCCTACACCATTGATCAGAACCCGGAATCGCAGGCATTCAGGGCACTGGACCTGATGATTAACTATCTGGAAAAGCAAAAAATCCCCGGGATGTACGACAGCGGTAACATTGAGTTATCGATCTTTACCCCTGAAAACTGCGTTTCTCCCTCCGGCCATTAATGTTCTTCCGGCGAAGAGGTATTGTTGAAGAAAATATCGATATTCATCGGACTATTGCCATCCTCGCCATTCAGGGTACGTACCAGAATTTCACTACCAAGTTGCTGCAACGACAGTACGCCATCTGGCCGTACCCGCTTGATTTTAGTCATATTCTGGCTTTCATTGACCAGCGCAATCGTTTTAGTATCATCGCCACCAGCCTCTTTGGCCGCCAGTACCACAAAGGCGTTATCTGCGTCATTATCCATCAGCGCCACAATATATTTTGCTTTTGAAGCGCCAGCCTGCTCCAGTATGGGAAGTGAGGAGGGATCACCTTCGATAACATCAGCCGTTTCAGGGAACTCAGCTCTATTGCCCGGATAACAGACGATGGTCACATTCCCACCGGAATCAGCCAGCCCCTGACTGACACTCTGAGCCAGTGCTGAAGATCCGGCAACAATATAGTGATTTTTACGTACCACGTGAGAAAACCGCCCTTTGAGAATACGTTGAACATTCTGGCTTATGAGTGAACCGGCTATCGAGGCAACCGATGCGGCAAAAATAGTGATACCGAAAATAATCACCGTCAGGGTAAACATCCTTGCCGCGGTGGTATGAGGCAGAATATCGCCAAATCCCACCGTAGACATACAGACAATCACAAAATAAAACGCCGTCGGCAGATCTTTAACCGGCGGGGTAAACTGGTCACCAAGATAAAGTGTTCCCAGCATGCCATAAACGATCAGTGACAGAACGCTGACCACAGCGAAAATACTGGTACTACCGAGGCTGTGCTTATCAAAATGCCGCCAGTAGAACAGTAATCCACCCATGGTAATTAGCGCATAGATCGCCTGAGTATGGTGAGCTTTCAGAATGATCAGGTTGGTCAGTGCAATACAGAACAACAACAGTAATGAACTGAACCAGGCAATCCTGGTACGCATCAGCAACGTAAAGGCCATGCAGAACAGCACCAGGCCCATCATAAATCTCGGGATATCAAAAGTTTCCAGGAAACTTAGTGCTTCCTGCCATGAATGGAAATTCCGGAGTTTTTCTGGTGCGTTCTCCATTACCAGCAATAGTATGGGCCGGAGCATCATGTAGCCGTTGTGCGCAACCATCAGTGCCAGGCAGTACACCACTATCATTGGATTTTTCAGAAAGCTGATAATTTTCATCTGATTGTTCACCACACCTCTGTTACAGGATACCTTTCTGCATGGTTCCAACTTACGAAAATCACAGACTGATCCGATAAGCTAAAGCGTAGGGGGATTTTGGGGAACATCAATGAAAAAAGGGTGGCAATATGTTGCGGCAGCACTAAAGAGTCGGGCGACAGAAACGACTGCCCCCGATGATTCAGCGCCTTCAGTCCACCACTGGCAATGGACTGGTGCGAAGTTGCTGTAATTTTGAGATAATTTCGGTACTCAGCAGATTATTAATGCTGCCGTCAGGGGATGAAGGCCGGGTAATGATGCAAACCTCCAGCGCAGGCAACGGTGGCAGATCGGGGTGAACAATTTTCTGCAGACAATCCGGTACACTGCATTCAGCCAGCACAGCCACCGCCATACCACTTTGGGCAATCGCTATCTGTTCGGCCAGATAAGGGCTACTGTAAGCTATCCGGTAACTTCTGTTCATTTGCTCCAGAGAACTCAGGATATTCTCTCTGGCTTCGCTGCCATACTCATACACCGCGACCGGTAAGGGCTCATGTTCATTTTGCAGATGATGTGGGCTACCGACCCAAACCAGAGGTTCGGTAAACAGAAAGGTCCCTCTCTGAGGCGCATCCCGGGACACAATCGCAATATCCAGGGTGCCATCCTCAATCATTGGGATCAGCCTCAGAGAAGGTTCGCAAATAATAGACAGTTCAATAAACGGGAATTTCTCTCCCAGCATTTGCAGGATAAATGGCAGGTAGCCCGCGGCATAATCATCAGGAATACCCAGACTGACCTTGCCTCGCAGGTCGGTTCCACTGACATACTGTATGGCTTCTGCATGCAATTTTAAGATGTCATGAGCATAGGTCAGTAATTCTCTGCCAGCCCGCGTCAAAATCATTTTTTTAGCTTCCCGGTGAAACACCGGCCGTCCAAGCACAGTCTCAATATTTTTGATGTGCATACTGATGGCTGACTGCGAACGAAATACCGACTGGGTGGCATCCGTCATCGAACCGGTACGAGCGACCGCAACGAAGGTTTTTAACCAGCGTATATCCAGCGTTTTATCTGCCATAACTCATCGCCCAGGGTGGTGGTGTCAGCGGGTGCAGTGAGATTGCCGGAGCAGTTCACCACAGTGTTTATTAATGGCAGGACTACACATTATCCTGTAGTACCGGTTTCGGTGGACAGACCACCGACAGTACCGAAGCCCCTGTCACCAAAGCCGCGGCCAGCAGCATTGTCGATTCCGGATTCTGGTGCAGAAATAATTTTGCCAACACCAGAGCATAAACCGGTTCAAGTATCAGGATCAAAGAGAGTGTACGTGGTAAGAGAGTCCTCAGGCTTAATGTCAGTAACCAGTAAGCCAGCGCGGTGCAAATCACCCCGAGCAAAATAATAAACAGCCAGTCGCTGGCCGAACTCTGCACCATTCCATGAAATCCGGCGGGCAGCGCAATCATGGCGCAACCAAAACACTGCCAGCAAGATGACTGCAAGGGTGAGGCGGCGGTGCGGTGATAACGGTTAAACATCACGACGACAGCCTGTGTCGATCCGGCACTGACCGACCAGAACATACCGGCCATACTGTGTTGAGGACCGACAGCAGAGGGCGCCAGAAATGCTATGCCCCCCATAATCATCAGGGCGATAAACAGATCACCACTCGCCGGGATTTTACGCCACATCACCCCTTCGAAGAAGATCACAAATGCCGGGAAACTGGCAAAGCCGATAGTACCCATCGCCACCCCTCCTTCTCTGACCCCCAGAAAAAAACAGATCCAGTGGCATCCGAGCAACATGCCATTAATAAATAATTTCGTTCTGTCTGTTCCGGTCAGTGGATGACGTTTATTTCTGAGTAACAGCAACAAGAGTACCAGCGTCAACATGCCTGTCAGCCCTCTGCCAGACACAATCGACGCAGCATCTGCAGTGATATGTGCCCCAAAAATGGCAGACAGCCCAAACAGCAGGGTACAAAAATGGGCTAACAGTTGTGCTTTCAGAGAGCTCATCAGGTTTTCCGTCTGGTAAACAAGAGAATCACGCTACCATTCGCAGAAAAACCCGCAAAACGAATAATACACTGAAACATAATTTGAAAATCGAATAGATGCAGATAATTCTTTACTACCGTAATCGTACTCACCAGAGATCAAAGCATCTGTCTGCATCCTCTGTCAGAATCTCACCACGTCACTCTGGTGGCAGGAAAGTACTGGCTGCTCTCAGCAACAGATCTTCTCTGTCACGCAGAGCCAGTAACTCCAGTCCCGTCGGCATTCCGCAGGAGGTGAAACCGGCCGGTAATGCCAGAGCCGGGGTGCCCGTGGTCGCTGAAATCAAAGCATTACTGCCGGTTTGAGCCTGACCGTGCCTGACCGGGGGCTGGCTTATCACCGGGAAAGCCAGCAGGTTAATCCGGTGACGGTGAAAGAAAGCCACCAGATCCTGATAAAATGCGGCCTGTTTTTGCTGTACCCGATAAAAATCCGCACTGTCAGTGCCGGGGTGTGCCGCACGGGTCTGAAATATCGTCCCGAGGTCGGGGTGATATTTCCCGGAATCAATAATCTGTGACAATGTTTTATACCGGACGGCTGGTCTGTCAGCTAAAAAGCCAGCCAGGGCTTCAGAGAATTCATAAGCAATAATATTGGCTTCACTGGCAAGATGGCTGATTTCCGGGTAGCTCACGGTGGTTAATCGAACCGTGGCGGGGAATTTCAGTGCCCGTCTGACCTGATGCCCCACCGGATCCTGTTCATCGAATAATTCAGAAACAACACCTACCGATAACTGTTCGGTGGTCTCCGTCAGAGTCCGACCGGTCATGATTTCATAAATCCGCGGCAGATCACTGGCATGGCTCACCAGAGGCCCGGCAATATCCTGAGATGGCGATAGCGGGACAATTCCCTGCATATTCACCCGCCCCTGAGTCGGCCGTAATCCGTAAATCTGAGCAAACGCCGCAGGGATACGCACAGAGCCGGCAGTATCGGTGCCTATCGCCAGTGGAGTGTATCCTGCAGCCACCGCCACCGCTGAGCCGCTACTGGAACCTCCGGGTGAATAACCCGTATGAAAGACATTTTCGGTATACCCGGTCAGCGATGAAGCCCCGGTAATTCCTGCCGCTAATTCATGCATTGCTGTCTGCCCCAACAGAACAGCTCCTTCACCGCGTAATCTGGCGATAAGCGGAGCATCTTCGCTGGCTACCAGCCCTTGTAATGCCACCGATCCCGCGGTCTGCGGCCAACCACGTACCGCAATATTATCTTTGATCAGCAGCGGAATACCCTCAAGTTTCCCGACAGGCACCCCTGCAGCCCGTCGCTGATCACTGGCAGTGGCAGCAGCTCTGGCTTCTGCGGCATGCAGCCGGCTGATGGCATGCAGTCGCCGGTCATCAGCCGAAATTCGATCAAGTGCCCATTCGGTCAGCTGCAGCGCAGTAACCTCCCCCGCTTCTAACGCTTTAGACAGCCTCCCGACTGATGCCCGTGGGTAATGCTTACGCTGAAACATTCATACCTCCTGCCAGTGATACTGTTGATGAAGATCACGGGTCACTCGCCCCACCGAGGAACCGGCAAAGTGGGAACTAAACCAGAGGGCCTGATGCGCGGTAGCCCATTCCAAAGCCTTTTGACGCGAACGTACCGCCTGCAGTTTATTTTCACAAAATACTGAGTTCCATTCCGGAAAACGAAACTGTAGCGGGTGATGCATAATATCGCCGGTAAAAATTGCAGACTTCCCTGCCGAATGAAGGATCAGTGACGCATGATCAATACTGTGCCCCGGGGTAGGTAAATAGCTCAACACTCCGGCAAAACAGGGGGATTCATTCACATTGACAGTATCCAGTTGTCCGCGGGTAATCAATGGTAACAGGCTGTCGTTAAATAGTTCCTGCTGCTGCGGATCTGCCAGGCATGCTTCCAGTTCCGTGGCGGAACAGATATATCGGGCAGAGGGAAACAGAGGCTGCCATCGACCGTTAACCAGATGGGTATTCCATCCCACATGGTCGGTATGAATATGCGTCATTATAACCATCGACACCTCATCGGGATCGACACCACTGGCAAGAAGTCGGGTGTAATAGGGGGTATCCAGTTGATGAAAAAGCGGCTTATTATCGCGCTGACGACCATTTCCGGTAGCAGTATCAATCACAATCACCTGTTCAGGAGTTCTGACAAGCCAGCTATGTATTGATAACTCAACATTTTGTGGACGGGTTTCTTCCCGTAACGGCAATTGATGATCCGGATAAAGTGCCGTCAACGGTAGGGTCGCCGTTTGTTCAGTAATTTTTTCAACCGTACAGTCGCCTACTATCATTTTTGTCATTTTTTCCTCTCACGGACTGTTGTAGAAAAGGCTAAATTACCGGCACTATAGCCTGGTGAGTGGTATTAATTAAATTGATTGAAATTATGAATAACATCAAAAATATTGATTTTCATGGCGTAGACCTGAATTTAATCATTGTCTTCAGCGTATTGTATGAAGAGCGCAGCGTGACTAAAGCGGCAGCACGCCTGCACCTGGGACAACCGGCTGTCAGCGCCTCACTAAAACGGCTGAGAGTATTATTTGATGATCCGCTGTTTGTCCGCACCGCTCAGGGTATGCACCCGACACCTGAGGCGACTGTTTTATCTGCCCGGTTCGCGCCACTGATTGCTGAACTGCATAATGTTTTGTTCAGCAGGCAGACATTTGACCCGGCAACCGATGAAATCACACTCCGCATCGGGATGAGCGACTGGATTGAACACTGGCTGATGCCAGACCTGCTGGCAGAAATTCTGAGGGATGCACCCGCCATTTCCCTTAATGCCGTGGCCTGTGACCCCTGGCAGGTCGTCAGCGAGCTGGAACTGGAAAATATTGATCTGGCGGTAAGCGCAGGTGATCAGTGTTCCTCCGCACTAAACCGTGAGCAACTGGCTACGTGCGGATTCACTACCGTCTGGGACAGTCAACAGATCCCCGTACAAAGACCTCTGACCCGCGAAGTATTTACCCGTCATCCACACCTGTTGGTGTCTTACCGGGGCGCCCGTCAGAGTGCTATGGACAAAATGTTGCTGGAGCAAGGAACATCGAGGCAGGTACGTTATATCAGTACACATTTTTCGGTACTGCCGGTGATTCTCAGTAAAATTCCGGCATTTGCCACTGTGCCGGCTTTGCTGGTTGATGACTGGCAGGAGCGATATGGTTTTGATTCAGCCCCGGTACCCGCCGCAATGCCAGATTTTGCTCTGGCCATACTCTGGCATCGAAACCGGGACAACGACCCTGCAGTACAATGGCTGCTGTCGCGTATCCGTCGCCTGATGCAGGAAAAACTCTCCCGCTGATGCTCCATCTGGAGGACGGCTTACCCGACTGTATTACTGAGCCCCGTTATAACCGTCGATAAAGGTACCCGCGACGGCCTGTGCCACCAGCTTTTTAGTCGTTTCGGACTGAGCAGAGGTGTAGGTTTTACCGGCGAAGGTTTCATTCGAAGGCAACTGCCCCTGAACAATTCGCTCCCTTAGCAAAGCAGCAACGGCCAGAGCCTGATCTTCCGACACCCCGGCCGCACGCATCTTTTTGCCCTCGTCATAAAAACGCTGCAGGAAATGCGTCAGATTTTTGGCCGTATCCGGAACCTGGGTTCTGAGTGAAGCAGAAAAATCCTGATCGGCCATCTGCCAGGCCAGATGATCTGCATTACGCTGAACAATAGTACGCTGGGTACTGCATCCGGTAAGGATTAACGATAGAGATAATAAGGTAGCGAAACAGACTCTACTCACCTGCATGAGAACAAATCCTTACTTCCGGGGTAACACCCGAAAAATTGGTTATTTAAAGATAAAATAGCAGGTATCTGCTGCAAAAGTATGATGATCTGGTTAACAGGCCACGGAGGGGTACCATCATAGCTATCACCGCTCCCCGGCATCAAACAGATGGCTTACTGCCCGCCGGGCCTGTCACCTCTTTCCCGGCAGTTTCTCCGCTCAGTAACGCCGGAAAGACTTCCGAAAGCCAGTCGATAAACACCCTTAGTCGGTGTGTTACATGGCGGTTTTGTGGATAAACCACATGGAACGGGTAACGTGGAGGCCGCCATTCGCTAAGAATTTCCACCATTGTCCCCTGCTGCAATGCACTCTTCACTGAATAGGTAAAAGTCTGAACAATCCCTAACCCGGCTTGCGCTGCCGCCAGATGGGCGTTGCTTTCATTTATCCCCAGACTACGCTGTACTTTCAGTTCAGTCAGTTCACCCTCGCAAAGAAAACGAAAGGGAAAAACCCTGCCGGTCAGTGAAGAGAGATAACTAATAAGCCGGTGCTCGCCGTTCAGGTCCTGCGGTGTTGCCGGAATGCCATACTGTTGCAGGTAACCTGGCGTCGCACAGGTGATCATCACAGCATCACCAATATGGCGTGCAACCAATGATGAATCATTCATCGGCCCGCCACGGATCACACAGTCCACATTACCGCTAATCAGATCCACCTGCCGGTCTGCGACCCCCAAATCGAGCGTGATTTCCGGATAGCGCGCCATAAAATCCGGTAATGCGGGAATAAGCACATCGCGGGCGGTGGAGGCCCCGATATCTACACGTAGCTGTCCCCGCGGCCGCCGCCCGGCCAGGCTCAGTGCACTGTCCGTTTCCTCAATATCTCTGAGAATTCTCGCGGTATTTTCATAGTACTCCCGTCCCTCCGGGGTGGGAGTTACCCTGCGGGTAGTACGCAACAATAACCGGACCCCCAGATACGTTTCCAGCGATTTCACCAGCTTACTGACTGTTGAAACCGGCATATTCAGTGAATCTGCTGCCCGGGTAAAGCTACCGGTATCGGTGACCCGGGCAAAAGCGCGGATAGCTAATAACTGGTCCAACACAGTGACTCTCTCCTGCAGGCTGACTCTGATTATCCACCAGTATGGATAGTTATTTTCATTTTTGCATATTTTTCGATAATCCCGTCAGGACTACAGTAGCGACATCGCCTGTAACCACCGACGGAAATAGTGCCGGTGTCGGACAGACTCATCATTCACAAGATTTCTAAAGGAGTATCACCATGAGCAACTCACTGAACGGTAAAGTCGCGTTAGTCACCGGTGGCACTACCGGTATCGGCCTGGCATCAGCACAGGAACTGGCAAAACAAGGCGCACAGGTTTATATCACCGGACGGCGTCAGGCAGAACTTGATGCCGCCGTTGCCACTATTGGTCATTCAGCCATTGGCATCCGGGCCGATGTCTCGAAATTAGCAGAGCTGGATAACCTCTATGACGCTATCGGGAAACATTCCGGACATCTGGATATTCTGTTCGCCAATGCCGGAGGCGGAGATATGATGGCGCTGGGCGACATTACTGAAGAACATTTTGACCGAATCTTTGGGACCAACGTGCGTGGCCTGTTATTTACGGTTCAGAAAGCGCTGCCATTACTCTCTCAGGGAGCCTCGGTGATCCTGACCTCTTCCACCACCTCGATAAAAGGGACAGCCAGTTTCAGCGTTTACAGTGCCAGTAAAGCTGCCGTCCGGAATTTTGCCCGCAGCTGGGCGCTGGATCTGAAAGACCGCGCTATCCGGGTGAATGCCGTCAGCCCCGGCCCAATCCGTACCCCGGGCTTGGGTGATCTGGTTCCGGAAGAACACCGTCAGGGATTATTTGATGCGCTGGCCGCTCAGGTTCCGTTAGGACGGCTGGGTGAACCTGGTGAAGTGGGTAAAGTGGTGGCGTTTCTGGCCTCCGATGCTTCAGGCTTTATCAACGGTACTGAACTGTTCGTCGATGGCGGACAAGCGCAAATCTGATTTATCGCCGGAAACCAGCAACGGGTTTCCGGCTTTGTTCACGGCAGTTTTACTGTTTGTTCCTGAATCAGATCTCTTCTGAACACGGGAGAGTCTGTCGTGTTAATAATTCGCCGGGCCTGCTTTTTCGGCGCTTTCTGCCGTCTCACCGCTCACATCCATGATATACATTAATATCCTGTAATCCGCGTCGCGGCATGATAGCCAGCCACTCATTTAATCCGGGGAGTCACCCAGTGCAGTTAACTCAACAGGATATCACCTGCCTTAATATACTCAGCCGCTGGCTGGCCCGGGATACTTTTACCCCCGAAACCGCCGCCGGTGCGGAGATGTTGATCCTGGCCGGGCACGCCATTATACCGAATATTGAAGCCGCGTTGCAGTTTGCCGCTGAACATCGGATGAAACTGTTGATCAGTGGTGGTATCGGCCATTCGACTTCGTTGCTAAAACAAGCACTGAATGACAGAGCCCGACAAAAAGGTAGCCTTCCACCACAGGGAGAAACGGAAGCAGACCTGCTGCGGTATATTGCTGTACATGAGTATCAGCTGTTTGATGATCAGGTTCTGTGTGAATCACTCTCAACGAATTGTGGTGAAAATGCAGAGTTTAGCCTGAAAATGTTGGCGAAATCCGGAAATATTCCTACTAACGTTCTTCTGGTGCAGGACCCATTAATGCAGCGCCGTACCACTGAAACCTTCCGCTTTGCATGGCGCGAAACCGAAACCTCGTTTATCAGCTGGCCGGTGTTTACCCCACAATTACACCAGAAGGCGGGGCGTTTATCGGTTGTCGGGGCAGGCACCGAATCCGGCCTGTGGGATATTGAGCGTTATCTGTCGATGATCACCGGAGAAATTCGCCGCCTGCAGGATAATCCGCAAGGCTATGGCCCGGCAGGAGCTGGCTATATTAGCCACGTCGATTTTCCGCCAGAAGTTACCACCGCCTGCCAACGACTCGCCGCCAGTAATCCGGCACTGAACGCCGCCAGCCGCTAAGGTCTTACGCTGCCGGATTATTATCTGGTATAACGTTGAATCAGTCTGTGACCCTGGAGAATACGATGATCCAACTCAGTGGCCATTTAATCTGCGAAAATGAACAGCAAGCCGAACGGGTACGCCAGTATCTGCCCGAACATACCCGGCTGACAAAACTGGAGGCCGGTTGCCTCTCCTTCAGTGTGACCCCGACAGAAGACCCTTTTATCTGGCGGCTTGAAGAAAGTTTTGCGAACCAGCAGGCCTTTGCCCTGCATCAGCAGCGGACACGGGATTCTGAGTGGGGTCGGCAAACTCAGGGCATCACCCGCGACTTTCAGATTACTGACAGCGATGCGGAGCAGTGATCGAGTCCAATGCCGCCGCTACAGAGTAAAGTTGCCATTTCTGTGAAATGGCTCGTTTTATTTGGCAGCGAGGGCTTTCCAGCCGCGTTCAAAAATTTGCCGGGTACGAAAGGCGGCCAGCGACCTCCAGTCAGGGTCTGCTGGCCAGAAACCTTCAGCCAGCTGCTGTTTAATGGCTATCGCGGGGTCGCTGGCAGGGCTGGTGGAATAGTCCTGCAGATGCAGCCAGTGATCGTCTCTGACTCGACGATGCATATCTTCCCCGGCATAGGTCCCGCACTCCACCACCAGCGGTAATATGCAGGTTTCAGGTAATGAATTAATTAAAAACTGAGAAAGATAGCCGGTAGCAGATGCCGCAACTCCGGTGTCACTCTGTCTGCCAGGGCCGGTAAACAGGAGGGTCAGCCATTCGCCATAGACTGCTTTTCCCCACTGATGTGCTGCCACCGGCTGCTCAGCTATCGAAAGCAGCATCGGGTGACCCCAGGCACCTGCCCCGGTATGCAAATCAAAGCTCAGGATCACTTTCGCTTCACTCAGATGGTCCCGCAGGATGGTTTCCATGATGCGATAAGACCAACCAGGCTGCTGCCCGCCATAAAATATTCCGTCAGCCGACTGATACTGCCCGGCCTCGACGATTTTCTGCATGGTCTGCCAGCCATATGTCGCCAGATTTTCTGACAACAGGCTGTCTGCACTGTGACGATCCCCGTGATAGACATCATGCCAGAAAGGATAATCCGGGTTTTCGGGCAACGGCTGGCTGAAATCGACAAAATGACGGTTAAGGTCAATATTGTCTTCATTGACCCGGCGCAGATGTGCAGTGCCCCAGGGATTAATCAGATGAACCAGCACAATGGCGGTATCATCGGGTAACGGGGACTGCCCGATAAATTCCAGCCAGTCAGACTGACTCTCCGAACCGTAATAACCTTCAACACCATGAGTCCCGGAAATGATCAGCATCAGCTTTTGAGCTGCGGGATTTCCAATGACCACAACATCGGTATACAGCGGTTCGCCCTGTAGCCCGGGTAGCGGATGTGGGTATGAAGTCACAATACCATTGCGCTGTTTAGCGGCGGTCATAAAATGCTGACGCTGGGTCTGGTAATCCGGCAATACTGACATACTCTGTCCTGTGGCAGTGGATATACGGTTTACGGATAGACTTTAAAGGTAAAGTATTTTTTTGTCAGTCGATCATAAGTGCCGTTGGCGTGAAGTTCCGCGAGTGCATCATTAATCAGTTTCAGCTCAGCCACATCGCCTTTACGTACTGCGATACCTACACCGTTACCCAGTATTGCTTTGTCGGTCAGCATGGCTTTAATCTCAAAACCTTTTCCTTCCGGAGTTCCTAAGAACCCCTGTTCGGCCGAAACCGCATTGGCCACACTGGCATCCAGCCGGCCAGCCACTAAGTCCGGATACACTTCCATCTGATTCGCGTACGACACCACATTCACGCCCTGAGAAACCCATTTCGATTTGGCATAAGCTTCCTGAATGGTGCCTTGTGCCACACCGATGGTTTTACCGCGCAGTGTTGCAATATCTGCGGTGAGTTTGCTGCCTGCCGGGGTAAGTAAGGCACTGGGCGTGTTGTACAGCATATTGCTGAATGCGACCTGCTGTTGGCGCTTTTCTGTCATCGACATTGCCGACAGGATGGCATCAAACTTTTTCGCCTGTAAGGCAGGGATACTGCCATCAAAGCCCATCTCAACCCACTGGCATTTCACTTTGGCCTGGGCGCAGATGGCATTACCCAGATCAATATCAAATCCCTGTAATTTGCCATTACTGGCTTTTGATTCGAAGGGAGGAAAGGTGGGGTCTACGCCAAAACGCAGAGTCTGCTCTGCACTCGCCCACTGGCTGAATCCGCTCAGCAAAAGTAATACGCTCAGGGAGGCTATTTTTTTCATGGTTCTCTCCGGCAGTCAGTTATACGTCATGTCATAAAGAGTTAATAACATAGCCCGGAGACAGTCACCACCTTAAACCCTGATTTATCCAGAGCAAATTCTTATGTAATAACAATTAATTATCCATTTTTTTAAACAAAAATAGCCAAACCAGTGATACATCCCGGCTAAATGTAAATAAATCCTATTTATTCATGACTTCCGGCACTAAAAATAGCGCAGATAACTGGTCCATCGCCGGTTGTTTGTTCGTCCGCCAACAAAAAACCCGGGACGGGTTAACCACATCACCGGGTTCAGAGCTTTTACGTTTTACGGTTCAGTCTGGTTGCGACAACCTGAGGCTATGGATTACTCCACCGTCACCGATTTTGCCAGGTTACGTGGCTGATCAACATCGGTCCCTTTAATCAGGGCGATATGATAAGAAAGTAACTGCATCGGGATGGTGTAGAAAATCGGTGCCAGGACTTCTTCCACATGAGGCAGTTGAACGATTTTCATATTTGGACTGTCGGTGAAACCGGCATCCTGATCGGCAAAGACATACAACAGACCGCCACGGGCGCGAACTTCTTCGATGTTGGATTTTAATTTTTCCAGCAATTCGTTATTTGGCGCAATAATGATGACCGGCATATCCGCATCAATCAGAGCCAGAGGTCCGTGTTTCAGTTCTCCGGCGGCGTAAGCTTCAGCATGAATATAGGAGATCTCCTTCAGCTTCAGCGCCCCTTCCATGGCAATCGGGTATTGATCGCCACGGCCCAGGAACAGTGCGTGGTGCTTGTCAGAGAAACCTTCAGCCAGGGCTTCAATCTGCTTATCATGGGACAGAATCTGCTCTATCCGGCTAGGCAGGGCCTGTAACGCATGGACAATGTCATGCTCAACCTGTTCCGGCTTACCGTTCAGCCTTGCCATCTGCGCCACCAGCATCAGTAGTACGGTCAACTGAGTGGTAAATGCTTTGGTGGAGGCCACCCCAATTTCCACTCCGGCCCGGGTCATCAGCGCTAAATCTGATTCGCGTACCAGAGAAGAGGCTGCCACGTTACAGATAGCCAGAGATCCCAGGAAACCCAGTTGCTTAGACAGACGCAACGCCCCGAGAGTATCCGCAGTTTCACCCGACTGAGAGAGGGTAATCAGCAGGCTGTTTTTTCTGACCGCTGGTTTGCGGTAGCGGAACTCAGAGGCAATTTCGACATCACACGGGATACCAGCCAGCGATTCGAACCAATAGCGTGAAACCAGCCCGGAATTATAAGATGTTCCGCAGGCGACTATCTGGATATGCTCAACTTTGCCGAGCAGAGCCTCTGCATCCGGTCCAAGTTCTTCCAGATCAACGACTCCCTGATGAAAACGCCCCTGCAGAGTGCTTTTCACTGCCATGGGCTGTTCGTAGATTTCTTTCTGCATGTAATGGCGGTAAAGACCTTTATCACCGGCATCGTACTGTGCGGAAGATTCAATCTCCGGACGGGAGACCACTTTACCATTGGCATAGATAGTGACTGAACGGCGGGTGACTTCAGCCACATCCCCTTCTTCAAGGTAGATAAAGCGACGGGTTACCGGCAACAATGCCAGCTGATCAGAAGCAATAAAGTTTTCACCCACACCGCAACCAATCACCAGAGGACTTCCGGAACGAGCGGCCACCAGCACGGAGGGATCATTACTGTCCATGATCACCATGCCGTAGGCACCACGTAACTGTTTAATCACCCGCTGAACGATTTCACACAGTGATCCGCCACGCTTCTGCTCATCATTAATCAGATGAGCGACCACTTCGGTATCGGTTTCTGAAGTGAACTTATAGCCAAGTTCTGTAACTCTGACCCGCAGTTCTTCATGGTTCTCGATAATTCCGTTATGTACCAGCACAATATTACCGGAGACATGAGGATGTGCGTTCTCTTCGGAAGGTTCACCATGGGTTGCCCAACGGGTGTGGGCAATACCGGTACCACCAGGTAACGGCTGCTGCTCTGCGGCTTCCACCAGCGCCTGTACTTTACCTAAACGACGCAGACGGATAATTTCGCCCGGTTGATTGACCACTGCCAGTCCGGCAGAATCATAGCCACGGTATTCCAGACGGCGTAAACCTTCCAGCAGAATTTCCGCAATATCACGTTGTGCAACTGCACCCACTATTCCACACATATTTTTTAATCCTGACGTTATGGCGTATTCGCCATAGAGATTGTCGTCTGACCTGATATTCCGTTGTACGGATCCCCCGAGCCTTGTAGAGAGTGGGGGTTATTATTGTTACAGCTTATCCGGAAGCCAGTCTTTGCCGGCTGTCCGGAAAAAAATCAGAGTGTTTATTTTTTTGCCGGCCTTGACCAACCGGTTTTTTCGGTTTGTTGCTTCGGATTATAAACCAGTGATTCCTCGTTTACATCCTTCATCACTGTCGTGCCGGCCGCAATAGTGACACCATCCGCAACAGTCACCGGTGCAATAAACTGGCTGTCGGATCCGACAAACACATCATCGCCAATGATAGTTTGAGATTTGTTCTGCCCGTCATAGTTGCAGGTGATGGTGCCGGCACCAATATTCACATTGGCGCCAATCTGCGCATCGCCCAGATAGCTTAAATGCCCGGCTTTGGTACCTTTACCCAATATCGCTTTTTTGACTTCAACAAAGTTGCCGACATGTACCTGCTCCGCCAGAATAGTTCCCGGACGGAGACGGGCAAACGGCCCCACAGTACAGACAGCTTCCAGGGTGGCATCTTCGATCACCGAATAGGGACTAATTTCACATCCATCGCCTATCACACTGTTTTTGATCACACACCCCGCACCAATGGTTACACCGTTGCCCAGTACGACCTGACCTTCCAGAATCACATTGATATCGATGGTGACATCACGTCCATGTTGCAGGGTGCCGCGCAAATCAAAACGTGCCGGATCACTCAGCATGACACCTGCCAGCAATAATTTGTCTGCTGTTTCGCGCTGGTATATACGTTCCAGCGTCGCCAGCTGTTGGCGGTTATTCACCCCTTCAGTTTCACTAAGACTTTGTGGATGAACGGCAACGATACGGCGGCCTTCCTGATGAGCCATCGCAATGATATCGGTAATATAATATTCGTGCTGAGCATTATTATTACTCAGCTTTGCCAGCCAGCGCTGCAGGTCTTTGCTGTCAGCCACAAGAATACCGGTATTGATTTCAGTAATGTTGAGTTGCTCAGGGCTGGCATCTTTTTGCTCAATAATCCCGGTAATCTCACCGTTTTCACGAACGATCCGTCCATAGCCAAACGGGTTTTCCAGCACTACCGTCAGCAATCCGATACCGCCTTGCGGTTTTTGCTCACGTAACCGATGTAAGGTTTGCTGAGAAATCAGTGGCACATCGCCATAGAGCATCAGAATATCTTCATCCTGAGCAAACCACGGAGCCGCCTGTTGCATTGCATGGCCGGTTCCTAACTGTTCGGCCTGTTCGACCCAGTGTAAAGCAGGATCATTGAGGGTGGTTTTCAGTAACTCTCCGCCATGACCATACACCAGATGTATATTTTCTGCGTTTAGCCCCTTTGCCGCATCAATCACATGCTGCACCATCGGCTTGCCTGCCAGCGGATGAAGAACTTTCGGAAGGTCTGAATACATTCGTGTTCCCTTGCCTGCTGCAAGGATAACCACACTCATTTGTTTATCTGCCATCATCCGCCATCGCTTTCATTCTTCGGTAAAAAATTCAGTATACCGCAAAGGATAATGATACTTTACTGCATAATCTACCCGAACGAAGTGTAACGATCCCCTTCACCTTCAATCTTCCGTACTATGAAGACCTGCCCATCCCGGACGCGCAGACTGATAAATCACCAGCGCCCCGGAAGGAGTCCATCGGGCAGATAAATTCAGAGACATCATCCTTAAATATCGCACACACCTATATGACATTATCTATTATCCCGAAATGTAATCCTTCAAATACTGAACTAACCAATATCTGTTTCAGACCATTATAAAAATATCTTTCGAATAAACTGACCAGTACTTTTAAAAGGTACCATCGGAGAACTTATGAAAAAGATAATACCTGTAGGCGTACTGCTACTGTCTTCATTTCATTTACTACCTGCAATGGCTTTAAATGATAAGATACCTACCATTCCAAAGGAATATAGTGAAAGTAGCTACGTCACCAAAAAAGTCAATATTAACCTTATTAAACAATCATCTGGAAGCAATATAAAAACCTGGGCGTTACAGGTTAAAGGTGCTGAAAAAATATCTGTGGTCCTTAATAAAATATTACTTCCTTCGGGATCATGGCTGGAAGTCAGTGATAATAATGGTAACCAGAGGAAAATTTATAATCAAAAAATGTTTTATGATGGAACCCGACCACAGTTAATCACATCCCCTTTAAATGGGAACCAACTGTTAATCAGGTTGATATTACCTGAAGGAAACAGTGATAAAGGAAATATTATCATTGACCACTACCGGTATATGCCGGTGAGTAAAACGAGAGCTATTATTGGTACTGACCAGAGTCAGTTAGCAGGTTGCTATAAAACGATTAACCCTCAGTTTTACCGTAAAAGTCGGGCGGTGTTTATTGCTGATGATGCAGGTACAGCCTGGAATCTTGCGGGAGGACCCTATGCCATAACTAATCACCATATCGCCGGGGATGCAGGACCTGTAAGTTTAAGCATGCTGTACAATTATCAGTACCCCGGTTGCAGCAGTGACGAGCCTCTGGAAAATACTCTGACGATTAATTCGGAATCTGTGGTTATCGCCGGTAATGGAGGAGCTGATGACTGGGCCGTTCTTAAACCAGATGCACTGGCTTATGAAGAAGCGGGTATCCGGCAGATTTTTGGTACGCTGGCGATAAACGCTTCAACTAACAAATCGGCACTGGAAAACGAACCTGTATTTGTTACTGGCTTTCCGGGTATCACCCCAAAAAAAATCGCCTCAGAAAACGATGATGGGACGGCCTGTAAAATTATCACAGGCGGAGACGAGAAGACCCTTCACCACAATTGTGATACAGAAGGAGGCTCCTCAGGATCACCGTTAATCAGCCAGAAAGACCTTATGGTGGTAGGGCTGCACCGTGCCGCAGTATCATCTTATAATATTGCCGTATTAGGACCTTACCTGTATCAGCAAATTAAGCAACTGGCACCAGATGCAGATAAATCTTCAGCAGCGACTGAGGGTGAAGGTAAGCTGATGGTCAGAGACATTAACCAGTCCCCTTTTCTGCCAACAGACCCGATTGATTTGCAAGCCACGGAGCCGCTTAAAATCACAGCGCTCTATGAAGGAAGACTACGGGATCAGGGTGACTATACGCTGTTTTCCGCCAGAGTTCGTTCGACTAACGGCAATATTGAGCCGGCTAAAATACGTTTACAGGAAATCACACCATGTGGCACCGACAATCTGACCACGGCAGAACAGTGTACCCAACCCGGTACCCGCAGCCTCAAAGTCGATATTTTAGCCAGTGATAATCCCGGAATGTCCATGTTTACTGGCTGGATGACATTACATATTTCGAATACTCAGGACCAACGATTACACAATCTGGTCATGCCACTTGCATTTACCAATTATGATCCCTTTACATCCCCATTCACCGATGAGAGTAAGGTGAAAAATTATACGTTAACCGGTAAATCTCAATTAACCACTGACAATATCACGATGGTCAAAAATTTTGGGTTTGTGGCAGTTAATGCAGGTCAGGGGCCACTGACAACCGTATATGGTGGCACAGGCTATAGCAAAGTCAGAGTACCGGTTAAAGATGATAAAGGTAATATTAGTGTGATTAATTTACGGGCAAGCAGGAAAACAACCTGTAAACCGCCGTTACGTCCGATGAACTCACTTACCGGTTGTGGTGCAACTAAACCCGCCGCGTTGGTCATGGACTATCTGCCGGAAGATAATCCACAATTAACTGCAGGTCATTACCAGGGGATATTCCCTGTGGTCGCTGAGCGTGATGATGTACAACAGCCCCTGTTAATTAATATCGATATCACCCGGTAATCTCACCCACAGTTATTACCATAAAAAAAGCCGGTAAGCAGAGACTTACCGGCTTTTTTGCAACGTAATTAATTTACATTGCTTTCCTGGTCAGTTCGATGACGCGCAACTTCGCAATAGCTTTCGCCAGTTCAGCAGAGGCCTGAGCGTAATCCACGTCACCGTGGCTCTTACTCATGTGATCTTCTGCTTTACGTTTTGCTTCCAGAGCACGTGCTTCGTCCAGATCCTCACCACGGATGGCAGTATCGGCCATGACCGTCACATTGGTTGGCTGAACTTCCAGAATGCCACCGGAGAGATAGATAAACTCTTCGCTGTTATTCTCTTTAACGATACGAACCATACCAGGTTTGATGGCAGTCAGGAGCGGAGTATGGCCGTGGAAAATTCCCAGCTCACCTTCGCTTCCTGAGACCTGGATATGCTGTACATTACCGGCAAACATCTGCTGTTCAGCGCTGACAACATCCAGGCGATAACTCTTAGCCATATCAATCCTCCCGGGAAACTGAAATTACAGTTTCTTCGCTTTTTCTACAGCTTCGTCGATGGAACCAACCATGTAGAAAGCTTGCTCAGGCAGATGGTCAAACTCGCCATCCATAATTCCTTTGAAGCCACGGATGGTGTCTTTCAGAGAAACGTATTTACCAGGTGCGCCGGTAAAGATCTCTGCGACGAAGAATGGCTGAGACAGGAAACGCTGGATTTTACGTGCACGAGACACCAGCAGTTTGTCGTCTTCAGACAGTTCATCCATACCCAGAATTGCGATGATGTCTTTCAGTTCCTGATAACGCTGTAACAGAGACTGTACGCCACGAGCTACATCGTAGTGCTCCTGACCAACCACCATTGGGTCCAGCTGACGGCTGGTTGAATCCAGCGGGTCAACAGCCGGGTAAATACCCAGTGACGCAATCTGACGGCTCAGAGTCACCGTTGAGTCCAGGTGAGCAAAGGTAGTTGCCGGAGACGGGTCAGTCAGGTCATCCGCAGGAACATACACCGCCTGTACGGAGGTGATAGAACCTGTTTTGGTTGACGTGATACGTTCCTGCAGCACACCCATCTCTTCTGCCAGTGTTGGCTGATAACCTACCGCAGAAGGCATACGACCCAGCAGAGCTGATACTTCAGTACCGGCCAGGGTATAACGGTAAATGTTATCTACGAACAGCAGAACATCACGGCCTTCGTCACGGAATTTCTCAGCCATAGTCAGACCAGTCAGCGCAACACGCAGACGGTTTCCTGGTGGCTCGTTCATCTGGCCATAAACCAGAGCAACTTTATCCAGAACGTTAGACTCGGTCATTTCGTGATAGAAGTCGTTACCTTCACGAGTACGCTCACCGACCCCTGCAAATACAGAGTAACCGGAGTGTTCGATCGCGATGTTACGGATCAGTTCCATCATGTTTACGGTCTTACCAACACCCGCACCACCGAACAGACCCACTTTACCACCTTTAGCAAACGGACAGATCAGGTCGATAACCTTGATGCCAGTTTCCAGCAGTTCAGTGGAGTTAGCCAGTTCTTCGTAGCTTGGTGCGGCACGGTGGATTGAGTTAACCTCAACAGTGCTACCATCTTCGTTCTGCAGTTCGCCTTTCATATCGATTGGCTGACCCAGGACGTTCATGATACGGCCCAGAGTCGCTTTACCGACCGGAACCTGAATCGGTTTTTGCAGATCGGTCACCTTAAGGCCACGCTTCAGGCCGTCAGAAGTCCCCATTGCAATCGTACGAACAACACCACCGCCCAGCTGCTGCTGAACTTCCAGCACCAGAGGGGTATTACCATTTTCAACCTCAAGAGCGTTGTACACCTGCGGTACAGCTTCCTGAGGGAACTCGACGTCAACTACGGCGCCGATAATCTGGACAATCTTTCCAGCTGCCATCTTGAATCCTCTACCTAATTCGTTTTTCCCGTCTTATTTGACGTTACAGCCGCGTTATCTGCGTTCTTTCATCCGGGTCACTGACCTGAGTCAGCTTACCAGGATTCGCTCACTGGCCGCCTTGCTGTAACACCAACTCATCAGGGAATACCTGGTTAAACCGCGGAGGCCCCCGAGACGATCTCGGTAAGTTCCTGGGTGATGCTGGCCTGGCGGGCTTTGTTGTAAACCAACTGAAGCTCTTTGATAAGTTCGCCACCGTTATCGGTTGCGGCTTTCATCGCCACCATACGTGCTGCCTGCTCGCTGGCCAGGTTCTCTACAACACCCTGATAAACCTGAGACTCGACATAACGACGCAGCAGAGTATCCAGCAGCGCTTTTGGATCGGGTTCGTACAGGTAATCCCAGGTTTTCTTCTTCAACTCTTCATCATTTTCTGCTGGCGGTAAAGGCAGCAGCTGATTGAGGGTCGGAGTCTGGGACATGGTGTTGTTAAATTTGTTACTGACGACATAAAGCTTATCGATCCGGCCTTCGTCGTAGGCTTGCAGCATGACTTTTACCGGGCCAATCAAATCAGACAGTGCAGGTTTATCACCTAAACCGTTGACCTGAGCCACAATATTTGCCCCTGCAGCACCGAAGAAAGACAGGCCTTTAGAACCAATAATGGCCAGATCACTCTGAACACCTTTATCGGACCATGCTTTCATATCTGCCAGCAATTTTTTGAACAGGTTAATGTTCAAACCACCACAAAGCCCGCGGTCGGTAGAAACGACCAGATAGCCGACGCGCTTAACGTCACGCTCTTCCAGGTAAGGGTGCTTGTATTCCAGATTACCTAACGCCAAGTGACCAATCACTTTGCGAATGGTTTCTGCATACGGACGGCTGGCCGCCATGCGTTCCTGCGTTTTACGCATTTTGGAGGCGGCGACCATTTCCATCGCTTTGGTGATCTTCTGCGTATTTTTTACGCTACCGATCTTACTACGTATTTCTTTTGCGCCGGCCATGAGCTTCTCCTCAAAGTCAGACGGCCTGCCCTTTCAGGCAAGCCGCACGACATTACCAGGACTGAGTTGCTTTAAACGAATCGAGCAGAGCTTTCAGCTTCTCTTCGATTTCGCCATTAAAGTTACCCGCTTGGTTGATTTCCTGCATCAGTTCAGCGTGTTCGCGATCAGCGAACGCCAGCAGAGAGGACTCAAAGCTGAGGATTTTAGCAACCTCAACATCGCCCAGGTAACCGCGCTCAACCGCGAACAGGACCAGGCCCTGCTGAGCAACAGACATCGGTGCGTACTGTTTCTGCTTAAGCAGTTCAGTCACTTTCTGACCGTGTTCCAGTTGCTTACGGGTAGCATCATCAAGGTCAGAAGCGAACTGAGAGAATGCAGCCAGTTCACGGTACTGTGCCAGAGCGGTACGAATACCTCCGGACAGTTTCTTGATGATTTTAGTCTGTGCAGCACCACCCACACGGGATACAGAGATCCCCGGGTTAACTGCAGGACGGATACCGGAGTTAAACAGGTTAGATTCCAGGAAGATCTGACCATCGGTAATCGAAATTACGTTAGTCGGAACGAACGCTGAAACGTCACCCGCCTGAGTTTCAATGATAGGCAGAGCTGTCAGAGAACCGGTTTGACCTTTCACTTCACCCTTAGTAAATGCTTCAACGTAATCAGCGCTTACGCGAGATGCACGTTCCAGCAGACGGGAGTGGAGGTAGAAAACGTCACCAGGGAAAGCTTCACGACCTGGCGGACGACGCAGCAGCAGTGAAATCTGACGGTAAGCAACAGCCTGTTTAGACAGGTCATCGTACACAATCAGTGCATCTTCACCGCGGTCACGGAAGTATTCACCCATAGCACAACCGGCATAAGGCGCCAGGTACTGCAGGGCAGCAGATTCAGAAGCAGAAGCTACCACCACGATGGTGTTTGCTAATGCGCCGTGCTCTTCCAGTTTACGAACCACGTTAGAGATAGTGGACGCTTTCTGACCGATAGCAACGTAAACACATTTGATGCCGGAATCACGCTGGTTGATGATTGCATCGATAGCCATCGCGGTTTTACCGGTCTGACGGTCACCGATGATCAGCTCACGCTGACCACGACCCACTGGGATCATAGAGTCAACAGCTTTGTAACCGGTCTGAACAGGCTGGTCAACAGACTGACGATCGATAACGCCCGGGGCGATAACTTCTACAGGAGAGAAGCCATCGTTGTCGACCGGACCTTTACCATCAATCGGCTCACCCAGGGTGTTAACAATACGCCCCAGTAAACCACGACCAACCGGTACTTCCAGAATACGGCCAGTACATTTCACTTTCATGCCTTCGGCAAGATCCATGTATGGGCCCATAACCACTGCACCTACAGAGTCACGCTCCAGGTTCAGTGCGATAGCGTAACGGTTACCCGGCAGGGCAATCATTTCACCCTGCATAACATCGGCCAGGCCGTTGATGCGGATGATACCGTCACTTACAGAAACAATAGTACCTTCATTGTGAGCTTCGCTCACCACATTGAACTGAGCAATGCGCTGCTTGATCAGTTCGCTGATTTCGGTGGAATTCAGTTGCATATGCTCCAGTCCCCTTAAGACTGCAAGACGTCTGCCAGGCGATCAAGACGGCCGCGAACGCTACCATCAATGACCATGTCACCAGCCTGGATGACTACGCCCGCAATTACAGACTTATCGATTTTGCAATTCAGCTTAACTTTGCGTGACAAACGTTTTTCCATCGCAGCACTGATTTTAGTCAGCTGCTCTTCATTCAATTCAGTGGCTGAAATAACATCAACCTCGGCAGTCGCTTCATAAGCGTCGCGTAATTGAATGAACTGTTCCAAAACCGCCGGAAGCGCTTTCAAACGTTTATTATTTGCCATCACCTTAATCAGGTTCTGGCCATTCTCATCGAGTTGATCACCGCAGATAGCAATAAAGGTTGATGATACTGCTTCAGGTGCTTTCGCGCCGGAAAGGATATCAGCAACTTGTTCATCACGTGCAACATCTGCAGAAAATGCCAGCATAGATTGCCAGCGATCAATACTTTGATGCTCAACAGCAAAGTCAAAAGCTGCTTTGGCGTAGGGGCGAGCTACAGTAGTAAATTCAGACATCAGCCCCTCCCTCCTTACAGTTCAGCGACCAGTTTATCAACGATGTCGCTGTTAGCAGCTTCATCAACGGAACGCTCAATAATCTTCTCGGCACCCGCAACGGCCAGTAACGCAACCTGCTTACGTAATTCTTCACGAGCACGTTTACGTTCAGCATCGATTTCGGACTGAGCCTGAGCAACGATTTTGTTACGTTCAGCTTCAGCTTCAGCTTTCGCTTCATCCAGAATCTGGGCACGACGTTTATTTGCCTGCTCGATAATCACCTGAGCATCTTCTTTGGCTTTTTTCAGCTGGTCGGACGCATTAGCCTGAGCGATATCCAGCTCTTTCTGAGCGCGTTCTGCTGAAGCGAGACTGTCAGCAACTTCTTTCTGACGTTTCTCGATAGCTGCCATAATCGGCGGCCATACGTACTTCATACAAAATGCGACGAACAGGATAAACGCAATGGCCTGGCCGAGGATTGTTGCATTAATATTCACAGCACAATGCCTCTTCTTAAGTTAGCTTGATCTGCCGCAACCAATTGCCTGGTCAGCGGCAGAATTCGTTCATTCGCGTTAAACCGCGCCATGAACAACCGTATTACCAGGCGTGACTAGGCGACAGCAAACATCACGTAGAGACCCAGACCTACAGCGATCATTGGGATAGCATCCACCAGACCCATAACAACAAAGAACTGAGTGCGCAGCAGAGGAATCAGGTCAGGCTGACGAGCAGCACCTTCCAAAAATTTACCCCCGAGGATGCCGATACCGATCGCAGCACCGATTGCCGCCAGACCCATCATAATAGCAGCAGCCATGTACAGCAGATCCATACTCACGTTTTCCATGACAGTCTCCAGTTTGTTTCAATAAAATCAGTTGTGTTGAGAGAAAAAATCAATGCTCTTCAGATGCCATCGAGAGATAGACAATCGTGAGGACCATGAAAATAAACGCCTGTAACGAGATAATCAAAATGTGGAAAATGGCCCATGGCACATTCAGAACCCACTGTGACCACCACGGTAACAGTCCCGCAATCAGGATAAAGATCAGTTCACCCGCATACATGTTACCAAACAGTCGCAGACCCAGAGATACAGGTTTAGACAGCAGGCTAACACCTTCAAGAATCAGGTTGATGGGGATAAAGATCGGGTGGTTGAAAGGCTGTAAAGTCAGTTCTTTAGCAAAACCACTTACGCCTTTCATTTTGATGCTGTAGAACAGAATCAAAATAAATACGCCCAACGCCATAGATAATGTGACATTCACGTCAGCGGACGGCACAACACGCAATGCCGGCAAACCAAGAACATGCTCACCCAGATAAGGCAGCAGATCGATTGGTAACAAATCCATGAAGTTCATTAAAAAGACCCAGACAAAGATTGTCAGAGCCAGCGGGGCGATAAGTTTGCTTTTGCCGTGATACATATCACGAACGTTGCCATCGACGAAACCAACAACCAGTTCAATAGCCGCCTGCAGTTTTCCCGGAACGCCGCTGGTGACGTGTTTTGCCACTTTACGGAACAGTACCAGAAAGACCAGACCCAGTACGACAGAGAAAAACATGGAATCCAGGTTTAACGTCCAGAAAGTTGCCGGAGCGTCGTGCGCATTCACCAACTGGAAAGTACGTAAATCAAGCTGCAAATGCTGCAGGTGATGACTTATGTATTCCTGTGGGGTTGAGATTTCTCCTGCGGCCATGATGCATCTTACCCTTTTTTGTTAATTACAACCGGTGCAATGATTTGCACCACCAGCACCGATAACCAGCTCAGTCCAAGAGGCCAAAACACCGCCCCGAACACACCCAACGCCACAACAAGCAATACGATGGTGGTGAATACCTTGAGTACCTCACCTAATGCAAAGCTCCAGGCAACACGCCCTTTTGCTGGTAATTGCCCTTGCAGGCGCCAGGCCAGAAACGTAAACAGGACAGCCGGCAACCAGGCCGATAGCCCCCCTGCCAGAGCAGAAGCTCCCCAGTGAATGCTTTTCAAAGCAAAGAATGAACTGATGAGTAAAAAAGTCATCAGTTGAATAAGCAGCACTGTCCTTGCTAATCTCAAACTATAAAGAGATACAGACATTACTCTCTTACTCTCCCTTACTCATGTTGGGTATATCGTGTGCTTCACAAACTGCTGCGGTCACTCCCGGAGGAATGAACAGCAAAAGCCGTGCAAATTATACGGGGCACTCCTACGATTTCAATCTGTAAGTAGAGAAAAGGTGAACAATTATTTAAAATTCTTTCTGGAAAGGACTTTTTCCCAATAATCTTCGCCAAAAATCGCAGATTTACGGTGTTTTCACCCTGCCGCCCCGTGGTTTTCGCCTGTCCGGTCTGTGACTGCTTTTACGGTGAAATGGATATTACTCCTGAAAAATACAAATAACCCCACAAATCGTGTTGTTATTATAACGCACATTATTTCATTTTATTAGCAATTATTTTACAACTCAGTCAGGTATAACATGACAGGAAAAGTTTAATGATTAAAAAAAAACAATAAATTAAAGTTTTCCCAGTATCATTAATTTCATATTTTCGCCGGAATTATAAATGTTATTTTTATTGCGGGAATAAGCAGAATAAACGAGAAGAAACTCACAACAGGTCAGGAAATCGATAAAAAGGGATTGAACCGATCAATCCCCATGAAAAACCGTCAGCAATCACGGTCCGAACATCAATTAACGACGATCAACCCGCCATCTGCTCTTTGATACTCCGGGCATTTTTGACAATGCTCGTGACTCCTAACCCAATACCGGCTGTCGCCAGAATAGGTGATAAACCCACAATCGCGCCAATCCCAGCCCCTAATATGGCGCCTGATGTTTTAAAGTCTGAACTCAGATTACGTGAAGCGTAACCGGAATCTACAATTGAGCCAATCGTAAACCCCATTAAAGCGCCAATAGGACCGGTGATAAATGTAAACAAACCACCACTGACCTGATTTGATTCGATCACTGAAAGCTCTTTCATAAAATATCCTTATTTAAACAATGAGTTGATTACATTTTAAAGCGTGAAGTCATTCACTCCTCTTCGGATAGCAGAAACTATCACTTTGTTAATCTATATCAAAAAAAATGCTTAGTAAACAATAAGATATATAGATAAGCATAATTAAAACAAGGAGATATTGTACTAAGATAAAAATGATCATGTTTTTTTATGTTTTTTGGCTTTTTTAAGTTCTGGAGGAAAAAACACCCATAAATCAGAGTATAAGATTCCAGTTAAAACCATTTAATTCATACAGATACAATGAATTTAACCATGAGTTTACTGAATTTCAGATAACACAGGCTTTCATGCTGGTCAGGTAATTATCCCATTAACAGGATCTATACTTAGTGCGAAAAAACAGGCAAATGTCGTTAGCTGATAGTCCGTTATCAAACCAGAATAATTAATCATTACCTGAGAAATATCGACCAGAGTACCGAATCAGGCGGCGATTGCTGTTTAACATGGTTTTTGGAGGGGAAGAAGGATGACCCGCGGTGATATGTGCAAACGGGAAAATCTAAAACAGAGTGATACCTGAAGGCTTCAGGCATCACTTAATCAGCATTTAGTGTTGGCTAAGTATGACCAGATGGCGTTCCCCTTCCAGTTCGGGCACCTGCAATGTAATGACCTGCTCAACACGGAGATGGTCGGGTAATTCCGACAGCTCATCTTCCGGCACAACCCCTTTCAGAGCATAGAAACGGCCCTGCTCTGCAGCAGGCAGATGACCACACCAGTTGACCATATCCTGTAACGAAGCAAAGGCTCTGCTGATAACTCCGTCAAACAAAGGCTGATCACTGAACGCCTCTACCCTGCTCTGGACAGGGATAATATTATCCAGCTTAAGTTCATGCTGAACCTGACGTAAAAAACGAACCCGTTTTCCCAGACTGTCGAGCAAGGTAAAACTGGCCCCGGGGCAGACAATCGCCAGCGGGATACCTGGTAATCCCGGGCCGGTTCCCACATCAATGAACTTTTCCCCTTTCAGGTACGGAGCAACAACAATACTGTCCATAATATGACGAATCAGCATTTGCTGAGGGTCACGAACAGAAGTGAGATTGTAAGCTTTATTCCATTTATCCAGTAAGCCTACATAGCTAACGAGTTGTTGTTTTTGCTGATCGGTTAGCGTAATGCCAGCCTTATTAAGCAATGCGGAAAGTGTATTAATCACGGGGAATTCCTGTTTTCAGAGGAAACCCGCCGGTTTCCTCTGTTGTCGCTAAGTACTCAGGCGCTTTTACGCAGTAAGCCCTGTTTTTTCAGATAGATCAGCAAAATAGAGATTGCCGCAGGGGTGATCCCTGAAATCCGGGATGCCTGACCGATAGAAGAAGGTTTATGATCGTTGAGTTTGGCGATCACTTCGTTGGAAAGCCCGCTGACATTCCGGTAATCAAGACCGGTGGGTAACAGCGTGTTTTCGTTGCGCTGCTGACGATCGATTTCTTCTTTCTGACGGGCAATATAACCCTCGTATTTTACCTGGATCTCAACCTGCTCAGCAGCCAGTGGATTGGTCAGTGAAGGCCCGAAAGCCGGTAACGTCATCAGTTGAGAATAAGTAAGTTCAGGACGGCGCAGTAAATCTTCGCCGTTAGCCTCTTTGGTCAGGTCTGCGCTCAACAGGCTGTTAACCTCAGAAACGATATCAGATTTCGGGTGGACCCAGATATCCCGCAGACGCTGGCGTTCAAGCTCTATCGATTCGAGCTTCTGATTAAAGCTCGCCCAGCGCTCGTCATTGACCAGACCCAGTTCACGGCCAATCGCCGTCAGGCGTAAATCCGCATTATCTTCACGCAGCATCAGACGGTATTCGGCACGCGAGGTAAACATCCGGTAGGGCTCTTTGGTACCCAGTGTGCACAGATCATCCACCAGCACCCCGATATAAGCCTCGTCACGACGTGGTGTCCAGCCCTCTTTATCCGCAGAATAACGACCTGCGTTTAAGCCAGCCAGCATTCCCTGAGCAGCTGCTTCTTCATAACCAGTGGTACCGTTAATCTGACCGGCAAAGAATAAGCCATGGATGTATTTGCTTTCCAGGGTCGGTTTCAGGTCACGAGGGTCGAAGAAATCATACTCAATCGCATAACCCGGGCGAACGATTTTTGCATTTTCCAGCCCCTGCATGGAACGGACAATTTTCATCTGCACGTCAAACGGAAGACTGGTTGAAATTCCGTTCGGGTAGATTTCATTGCTGGTCAGTCCTTCCGGCTCAAGGAAGATCTGATGCGCATTACGATCCGCAAAGCGCATCACTTTATCTTCGATAGACGGGCAGTAACGAGGGCCGATCCCTTCGATCACTCCGGCATACATCGGACTGCGATCAAGGTTATTACGGATCACATCATGAGTGGCTTCGTTAGTATGGGTGATATAACAGGCCATCTGTGCCGGGTGATCTGAGACTTTACCCATAAACGAAAATACAGGCATAGGATCGTCACCATGCTGTGCTGCCAGCACAGAGAAATCGATAGTTCTGGCATCAATTCGTGGTGGAGTCCCGGTCTTCAGGCGACTGACTCGCAATGGTAGTTCACGTAACCGTCGTGCCAAAGGGATGGAGGGTGGATCACCGGCACGTCCGCCGCTGTAATTGTCCATTCCGATATGAATTTTACCGTCCAGGAAAGTCCCGACAGTAAGTACTACGGCTTTGGCACGGAAACGTAATCCCATCTGAGTCACTGCACCTACGACCTGATCATTTTCAACAATCAGGTCTTCCACCGCTTGCTGAAAGATCATCAGATTCGGCTGGTTTTCCAGTGCGGTTCTGACAGCCTGACGGTAAAGCACACGGTCAGCCTGAGCACGGGTCGCACGGACTGCAGGGCCTTTACTACTGTTTAGTATTCTAAACTGAATACCGGCTTTATCGATAGCCTCAGCCATCAGACCGCCCATTGCATCAACTTCTTTCACCAGATGTCCCTTGCCGATCCCGCCGATCGCCGGATTACAAGACATTTGTCCCAGCGTATCGATATTGTGGGTCAGTAGCAGGGTTTGCTGGCCCATACGGGCAGCTGCCATTGCGGCTTCCGTTCCTGCATGACCACCACCAATGATGATGACGTCAAAAGGATCTGGATAAAACATGAAGTGATACCTCGGTAAATTAACGGGTGGGATCTTATCCCGGCAGTGGATTCTACTTAAATTCCGGGTTTTGCGAAAGTGGCAGGATCCTAAGCTTTTAAAAGAAAGATCTTTATTTTATGTATGATCTTTCTGTTAGATCTCTTATTAGGATCGCCCGATCTTGTGGGTAAGTACCAATTCCCTATAGTTAACAGTAAGCTAATAAGGATCGAATGCTGTGAATGATCGGTGTGCCTGTCGCGAATAAGCTGAGATCAAAATAGCCACTTATACACAGCTCAAAAAAGCATCTCAGGTTATTCATTGGATAACTACCGGTTATACGCAATATAACAGGCTAGTTATCCACAGAAATAATGATAAAAAAGATCATAAAACAGCACTATTCACCCCGGATCATGACAATTAAACGATCAACAGCCACTGAAAGATGATCTTAAATCAGGGTTTTCCAGTGTGATAACCATTCACTGGCCGGGTCTTCAGGGACGTCATGCAATAAAACATCTATCTCCAGACGATCGCCGATCCTTGTCGCCCCAAGGGACTGAAGTAACTGATCCAGAGTTCTGATCGCGCCGCAAAACAGATCATACTCGTGATTCCCCAAACCTATCGCCCCGTACCTTACCGCTGACAGGTCCGGTTGCTGTTCTTTAAGTGCGTCCCAGAAGGGTAAAAGATTATCCGGGATTTCGCCGGCACCGTGCGTAGATGTCACCAGTAACCAAAGTCCTTTGGTGGGAACATCTTCGAGTGCGGGTCCGTGAAGGATTTCTCCGGAGATATCATCTTCTTCTAGTAGTGCTGCTAATTCTTCAGCAACGTACTCAGCACTGCCCAGGGTGCTGCCTGTGATAAACGTAATATCCGCCATCGGTCTTCCCTCTGTTAAAGGCCGCATTGTACGCTGTGATCAAGCAGTGATCCACCTGTGGACAACAAGGTTATTCATTTTTATTTTTTACAGAAAAAGCAGATAAAGCAGAGACCTGTGTGGGGATAAGGTTATCCACACAGATCCTGCTGCTCAGGGTTTGATTGTCCGGCTGATGGGGTTTTGCAATGAGATAAGGGTTTCGGTTGACTGGATTTCATCAATGGTTTGAATTTTATTGATCAGAACCTGTTGCAGCGCATCTATTGAGCGGCACATCACTTTAATAAAAATACTGTAATGACCCGTGGTATACCAGGCCTCGACCACTTCATCCAGAGCTTTCAGTTTACTTAGCGCTGCCGGATAATCCCTGGCGCTCTTCAGAATAATGCCGATAAAGCAACACACGTCAAACCCCAATTTCCGGGGGTCTACATCAATACGGGTACCAAGAATAATCCCGGCCTGACGCATTTTTTCGACCCGGACATGGATTGTCCCTGCGCTGACATTAAACTGCTTAGCCAGCTCCGCATAAGCGGTTCTGGCATTATTCAGTAACACATTCAGAATATCGCGATCGAGCTGATCGAGTTGCATCACATCCGCCATTTTTTTTCCTTAATCATCCAGCCACAAGATGCCGTATGCAGCATCAGCAGAAGTGACAGTAATGCGGATAAGTAGTGCTGGCAAGTGACGGAAAGCGGATCAGCGTTTTATACGTCGCAGCAGGCGTGTTCTGAGGCGGGTATCGAACTTCCAGATATGGTCAAATATTTGCAGTATGCCGGGTTTGCCGTGCACTGACATCGATACCGCATGGAATCGTTGTTTACTCTGCTGCTGGTGGTGTGAGACCCGCTGTATCAGTTTTTCAGGCAGACGCTGAGCAATAAAGTCAGAAATGATGACGGCATCGGCCTCCAGCCAGGCCGGGAGTTCCATCTTATCCAGTACGGTGCTCAGACACAGCGCCAGATCGGTTCCTCCACGAAAACGCTGGCTGAGAAAACGCGTAGCCTGCTCAAGTCCGTTGTCGGCGGTCAGTTCATAACTGATCACTTCATGGGCGAACAGCATAATAAAGCAGCCGCGTTTTTCTGCCAGGGCGATTTTTAGTAGTGCCAGGCAAAAAGCCTTGGCACAACGTTCATTAAACCCTCCCATTGAGCCGGAGGTATCGACGCAGACAATAAACGGGCCTTTTGGGTGTTGCTCTTTGTGCCGGTAAGTGACCGGTCGTTGCCGGATATCCTGACGGACCGATTCCCCCTGTAACTGATAGGTTAACAGACGCTTTTCCACCAGCCGCCGGTAAAATTCCAGTTCCAGTTCCGTCATACTCAGCGCCGCCAGTTCAGGCGGCAATAAGCGCAAAATATCATCGCTCTGGTGAATACCACTCACTTCTTCCGGCACGGCCTCGGTTTCCCTGATCTCAACGGTCTGCTCACCCGGTGGGGCTTTCTCCGTAGGAATGGCCTGTGCTTCTCTGCTACGACCTAACCGTTCAGCGAGTGTCTGTAATTCAGAGTGAGTGCTCAGGAATTCGCTGTATTGAATAATTAAGTCCGTATCGCCTTTTTGCAGCGGTGCCTTACTCATATCCCACAAATGTCCGGCGGCGGCTTCTTCATCTTCGGCCAGCAGAGGGGTAAGCTGGCCGGAGAGAGCCATGCGTTGCTGTAATTCGGCGATAAGCTTATCCCGCTGAGCTTCCAGCAGGCCTTCATTTAATGTCACGGTTTGCAGCGTAAGATTCAGCCGCCAACGCTGGAAGAACAGAGTGTGCTGGGCGACGGTCAGTACATCTTTATCCGCCTGTTCAGCCAGTTTTTCTGCTTCTTCGGTAAAGGGGGAATTCAGCTGTTCCAGTTGTGTCAGAGTCGCGGATAAATTCTGGCTAAATGCATACAAACTCAGAGACTTTTGCTGAGTAAATAAACGGAATTCCTGTGCCAGGCTGGCGGGGACCGGGGTGTTTTTTTGCTCTTCACTGATTGCGGCCCGAATACCGGGCAGATCGCGCAGCAGGGCCTTTTTTAATGCCGGACTTTTTTCAAGGAAAACCACTAATTGCGGGGCTGCCAGCAGTGCAGACAGAAAATCATTAATTGAATCGTAGTTGTTAAAAGTTAACAGGTTTAACAGGGTATCGATGGAGATCATTGGGTAGCCTGCTCAATCTGTTCAGCAACATCTTGCAGGCTTCGTTCAATCACTGCCAGCCACTCGTCATCAATAAACAAACAATGTTGTTGCTGGCGAAACTGCAGACGCTGAGCTTGCAACTGCTCTTTCAGTTCGTTCAGTCCTTGCGTAATTTCCTCCGGAATTTCCTGGCCGGTTTCGTGGGGGACGGTACTGAGTAATGACGACTGCAGGCTGATATCTCTGATATTCAGACAGTCCCGGTCATCAATATATAAATCCAGAGGCTGAGAAAACCCCATACCATTTAGTTGCCCTTTAATTTCGCCTCCCCTGACTAACCACTGGTTTAGATCCTCTCTGGCGATCACCAGGTGGTTGATTTTCTGATCGTGCAGGATCAGTGTTTTTTGCAGTACCAGCGTCAGCTGATCTCCTCCGGGCAAATCTGGCAGAACATGGTGAGGTTTACGGCTGAAGAGTGTGTTCTGTTTATCCAGCTTCACGGCTCTCTCAAGGCTCATTTGTTGCTGAAGAGCCAGTTTTCGGGCCTGAAGCTGGTGGAGCCTGACCAACAAAGCTTGTTGTTGCCAGCCATGTCCGGTGACAAGCTCTGTTATTTCGCGTTCCACCAGCTGCAGGGTGGCATTGTCGTGCCACAGACAGTCTTTTAGTAAAATAAGATCAATAGGCGCTATTGACTGGCGGCCACTAAAATAAGCACTTGCCTGCAATAAATGGGTAGCTTTTTTCCAGCGGCGATCGGAAACATAAGGAGCATCGGGCAGGCTTTCCAACTGACGCCGTAGCTGAAAGATAAGGTCAAAGACATTATCAGGTAAATTAACCTTTACTATCTCCTTCTGCCACTGATGATATTCCTCTTTGGTAATCCGCAGGGATTCTTCTGCGGAAGAAAAGGACTCTTCCCCGGACTGTACCAGCATGCTACGGAAATTATTTTTACTGCTGACGTTATCCAGCCGCAAACGAATCAGCATCCGGTCATACAAGGCTGCCAGACCACTGTCTGCGTCCGGTAATTCATTAGATGCGGCAATCAGCAGCCGCATCGGGATAGTAGTTTCATGATCACCGTTACGGAAGCGCCGTTCATTTATCGCGGTGAGCAAGGTGTTGAGAATTGCCGGGCCTGCTTTCCAGATCTCATCCAGAAACACTATTTCAGCTTCAGGCAGATAACCATGGGTTAGTCGCTGATAGCGACCTTCATCTTTCAAAGCCTGAATGGATAACGGACCAAACACCTCTTCGGGGGTGGAAAATCTGGTCATCAGGTATTCAAAAGCACTGGCATCCAGGAAAGCGTGTTTTAACCGGCGGGCAATCAGGCTCTTTGCAATCCCCGGAGGACCCATCAGAAATACACTTTCACCGGCTAATGCTGCCAGCAGACACAATCGGATAGTATGGTGTCTTTCATACAGACCTTTTTCCAGCATATTGCTGAGGCGTGTAATTCTGTCAGCTAAAAGATGAGTCAGTGCCATAATAGTTATGAAGTCCTTGTAAGAGTCGCCGGGTCTGCATTCCGGTAGAAATTTTCCTGAATCAGTACAATGCCAGTCGTAAGGGGTTAGGGTAAACGTTCATAGTAAGATTCCTTGAACTGAGTATGGTTCACCGGCCTGCGCAGTATGGGTTTTCGGTGCCATTTTATAATAACCGGGTGGGTTTTCAGATGAATAAGTGCATACTGTGCCACTTTGGCAAGCAGTTAAGCACCTGTTTACGGGATAGGTTAAAAAACAAGATAAAATGATATGAGCTCAAATAACAAACAATCGACCGGCGCACTGACGCTAGCAGCTATCGGGGTGGTGTATGGTGATATTGGTACCAGCCCACTGTATACATTGCGTGAGTGCCTTTCAGGGCAATTTGGATTTGGCATTGAGCAGGAGTCAGTATTTGGCTTTCTGTCATTAATTTTTTGGTTATTGATTCTGGTCGTATCGTTAAAATATATCTGTTACGTGATGCGGGCTGATAACGCCGGTGAAGGGGGGATTTTGACCCTGATGTCTTTGGCGGGCAGAAATACCGGGGCCAGAGTGACAGCGATTCTGCTGATTATGGGGCTGGTCGGAGGGAGTTTCTTCTACGGTGAAGTGGTCATTACCCCCGCAATCTCGGTGATGTCAGCGATTGAAGGGCTGGAAATTGCTGCTCCGTCGCTCGACAGTTACATTGTTCCGTTGTCAATTGCGGTATTAACCCTACTGTTTCTTATCCAGAAACATGGCACCGGGCTGGTGGGCAAGATGTTTGCCCCGGTAATGTTGTTGTGGTTTATCGTACTGGCGATTCTTGGAGCGAACAGTATTTTCCACAACCCTGTCGTATTGCGGGCGCTTAACCCCTGGTATGCCGTCGAGTTTTTCCTCCATTATAAGAGTGTTTCGTTCTTTGCATTGGGCGCGGTGGTGTTATCTATTACCGGAGTCGAGGCGCTCTACGCAGACATGGGACATTTCGGTAAACTCCCGATTCGGATTGCCTGGTTCGGAGCGGTGCTTCCTTCACTGGTGATAAACTATTTTGGCCAGGGGGCATTACTGCTAGCCCATCCTGAGGCTATCAAAAACCCTTTCTTCCTGCTGGCGCCTGACTGGGCGCTGATACCTATGTTATTGCTGGCCACTCTGGCCACCGTGATCGCTTCTCAGGCGGTGATTTCCGGGGTGTTCTCGCTGACCCGCCAGGCGGTACGCTTAGGCTATCTGCCACCGATGCGTATTATCCATACCTCGGAGATGGAATCGGGACAGATTTACGTGCCGGTCATTAACTGGTTACTGTATATCGCGGTACTGCTGGTGATCATCAGCTTCCGTCACTCAAGCAACCTTGCGGCAGCTTATGGTATTGCCGTGACCGGTACGATGATTCTGACCACCATACTTTCCTGTACCGTGGCGCGTAAAAACTGGCGCTGGAATATTTTTCCTGTTTTGCTGATTTTTATCGTCCTGATGTGTATCGATGTACCGTTGTTCAGTGCCAACCTGATCAAGATATTCTCCGGTGGCTGGTTACCACTGTGTCTGGCGCTGGTAATGTTTATCATTATGACGACCTGGAAAAGCGAACGATTCAGGGTGCTCCGTAGGATGCATGAACACGGTAACTCCCTGGAGGCGATGATAGCTTCTCTGGAGAAAAATCCGCCGGTCAGAGTGCCTGGCACCGCAGTCTTTATGTCCAGAGTGCTGAATGTTATTCCGTTTGCCATGCTGCATAACCTGAAGCATAACAAAGTGCTGCATGAGCGGGTGGTGTTACTGACCCTGCGTACCGAAGATGCGCCTTATGTTCATAATGTGCGGCGTGTCACCATAGAACAGTTATCCCCGACGTTCTGGCGGGTGGTCGCCAGCTATGGCTGGCGCGAAACACCGAACGTTGAGGAAATTTTCCACCGTTGTGGGTTAGAAGGCCTGAACTGTCGGATGATGGATACCTCATTCTTTATGTCGAGAGAGTCGCTGATTCTTGGGAAACGGCCATGGTATTTGCAACTGCGTGGTAAGTTGTTCCTGGCTTTACAACGTAATGCCCTGCGTGCTCCGGATCAGTTTGAAATCCCGCCTAACAGGGTGATTGAACTGGGGACTCAGGTAGAGTTTTAGCTATTGTGGAGCGGTCTTAAGCAGACCGCTCCCTGATTGACTGCAAACCCTATTCTTAACTCTGCGGTTCTCATCCTGCTGAACTACCTTAAGTCATCATTGTGTCAGCGCCGTGGTATTTATCTCACGGTTGTTCTGGCCGGTTTTCCGTTTTCTCTGCAGTTTTACTGACGCGTCATTATCTGTTCCTGCCATTCTTCCCGTTATTGACGGTGCCTGCTCCGAGGTGAACTCTTCCCTCCGGGGTCGCTGCTAAATGTTTGGATAGCCATCACAGATTCATTATATCCCGATTGTTTTCCCTCGGTGGTTACCTAAACTCTATTCAGCGAAACGTTTCGCTGGGGAGTAAAAAATGAAAAAAGGCAGCTTACTGAATTCCGATATTTCGTCTGTGATTTCTCGTTTAGGGCATACCGACAGTCTGACTATCAGTGATGCGGGATTACCTGTCCCGCAGGGCCCCCGGCGTATCGATCTCGCTCTGACTGCCGGGATCCCCGGTTTTTTACAGGTGGTTAAAACAGTCACTGATGAGTTGCAGGTAGAGAGTGTCGTTCTCGCTGAAGAGATTTTGCAGCATAACCCACATCTGCACAGTGACCTGCTTGCCTTGCTTAAATCACTGCAACTGCAGCAGGGCAATACCATCGATATCAGTTATGTCAGTCATCAGCAGTTCAAAGAAAAAACACGGTGTAGTCAGGCGGTTGTTCGCAGTGGGGAGTGCTCACCGTATGCGAATATTATCCTTAATGCTGGCGTAACCTTCTGAGGGTGTTATGCAACCTTTACTGCAACTAAAGGGTATTGAGAAATCTTTCCCCGGAGTGAAAGCCCTGTCCGGGGCGGCAATTTCGGTCTATCCGGGCCGGGTGATGGCGCTGGTGGGTGAAAATGGTGCCGGCAAATCGACCATGATGAAAGTGCTGACGGGGATTTATTCCCGTGATGCCGGCAGCTTCGAGTGGCTGGGCAAAGAGACGACTTTTGACAGCCCTAAGGCTTCTCAGGAAGCCGGGATCGGGATTATTCACCAGGAACTTAACCTGGTTCCCCAGTTGAGTGTGGCAGAAAATATTTTTCTGGGGCGGGAATTTGTGAACCGCTTTGGCCGCATTCAGTGGAAACAGATGTACCAGCAGGCAGATGAATTAATGAAACGCCTGAATTTGCGCTTCAGCAGCCATAAGCGAGTGGAGGAGTTATCCATTGGCGATCAGCAGATGGTTGAGATTGCTAAAGTGCTGAGTTTTGAATCCAAAGTGATAATCATGGATGAACCTACTGATGCGCTGACGGATACCGAAACGGCGTCCTTATTCCGGGTCATTAATGAGCTGAAATCCCGGGGGTGCGGCATTGTTTACATCTCTCACCGGATGAAAGAAATTTTCGAAATCTGCGATGACGTGACTATTTTTCGTGATGGTCAGTTTATTGCCGAGCGGCCGGTCAACACGCTGAGTGAAGATTCACTGATTGAGATGATGGTCGGTCGCAAACTGGAAGAACAATATCCCAGGCTGGAAAAATCGCCGGGGGGGATCCTGATGGCGGTGGAAAATCTCAGTGGTTCCGGAGTAGAGAATGTCAGCTTTACCCTACGGAAAGGTGAAATTTTGGGAGTCTCCGGGCTGATGGGGGCAGGACGTACCGAATTGATGAAAGTGCTTTATGGTGCGCTACCACGCACTGCCGGCAAAGTGGCCCTGGAGGGCAAACCTGTGATGGCCCGTACTCCGGAAGAGGGGCTACAGAACGGTATTGTCTATATCTCGGAAGACCGCAAACGTGATGGACTGGTACTGGGGATGTCGGTCAAGGAGAACATGTCGCTGACGGCTCTTAAGTATTTCAGTCACATGGGGGGGCGTCTGAAACATGCCGAAGAACAACTGGCGGTGAGCGACTTTATTAAGCTGTTTAACATTAAAACCCCCTCGATGGAACAGACCGTGGGTCTGCTATCCGGGGGGAATCAGCAGAAAATTGCGATTGCCCGTGGCCTGATGACCCGGCCGAAAGTCCTGATCCTCGACGAACCTACCCGTGGAGTGGATGTCGGTGCAAAGAAAGAGATATATCAGTTGATCAATCAGTTTAAAGAAGACGGAATGAGCATCATTCTGGTGTCTTCTGAAATGCCAGAGGTCCTGGGGATGAGTGACCGGATACTGGTGATGCATGAAGGACGGCTGAGTGGTGACTTCACTATCGAACAAGCCTCGCAGGAGATTCTGATGGCGGCAGCAGTAGGTAAACAACACATCGCGGAGCTGGCATAATATGAGTACGCACACAATCCCTTCACGTCGCCTGCTCAGTAAGACCTGGCTACTTGAACAAAAATCACTGATAGCACTGCTGGTGCTGATTGCCATTGTTTCTGGCATGAGCCACAACTTTTTCACCCTGGCTAACCTGTTCAATATTCTGCAACAGACCTCGGTTAACGCCATTATGGCGGTGGGGATGACGCTGGTTATTCTGACCTCAGGTATTGATCTTTCCGTCGGTTCTCTTCTGGCATTGACCGGCGCGGTGGCGGCATCGCTGGTGGGCATGGAAGTTAATGCACTGCTGGCTATTGCCGCGTCATTGTTGCTGGGGGCATTTATCGGCGGGATTACCGGCGTCATAGTGGCTAAAGGCAAGGTTCAGGCTTTTATTGCCACGCTGGTCATGATGTTACTGCTACGGGGCGTCACGATGGTGTACACCAATGGCAGTCCGATCAGTACGGGGTTTAGTGATAATTCAGATCTGTTTGGTTGGTTTGGTATTGGTCGGCCGTTAGGCGTGCCAACCCCGGTCTGGCTGATGGCTATCATCTTCCTTGCAGCATGGTACATGCTGCATCACACACGGCTGGGGCGCTATATCTATGCGCTGGGTGGCAATGAAGCAGCAACCCGTCTCTCCGGGATTAGCGTTAACCGGATAAAAATCATTGTTTATGCGCTGTGTGGCATGCTGGCTGCGCTGGCCGGAACCATTGAAGTGGCGCGTCTTTCTTCGGCACAACCGACGGCGGGTACCGGCTATGAGCTGGATGCTATCGCGGCCGTTGTGCTCGGCGGTACCAGTCTGTCCGGAGGTAAAGGAAGGATAGTGGGTACTCTGATTGGTGCGCTGATCCTTGGTTTTCTCAACAACGGGCTGAATCTGATTGGTGTTTCTTCTTACTACCAAATGATCGTCAAAGCTGTAGTGATTTTACTGGCGGTGCTGGTAGACAACAAAAGCAGTAAATGATCGATTACCCTACAGGATTAATAATATGAAAAAACTCACTGCACTGGCCTTACTGTTAGGCGCAACATTAAGTACTCAGGCGCTGGCAAAAGATACTATCGCACTAGTGATTTCCACACTGGATAACCCTTTCTTCGTCTCTCTTAAAGACGGTGCGCAGAAAGAAGCCGACAAGCTGGGTTATAACCTGGTGGTGCTGGATTCGCAGAATAATCCGGCGAAAGAACTGGCGAACGTACAGGATTTGATGGTCCGCGGGACCAAAGCCATTTTGATTAATCCGACTGATTCTGATGCTGTGGGTAATTCGGTAAAAATTGCTAATCAGGCGCATATCCCGGTGATCACGCTTGACCGTGCAGCCAGTCAGGGTAAGGTTGTCAGCCATATTGCCTCTGATAACGTGGCGGGCGGTAAAATGGCGGGCAATTTCATTGCTAAGCAACTGGGTGATGGTGCAAAAGTGATTGAACTGGAGGGGATTGCCGGAACGTCGGTCGCCCGTGAACGTGGTGAAGGTTTCAAACAGGCGTCAGATGCCCATAAATTCGATATTATTGCCAGTCAGCCTGCCGATTTCGACAGAACTAAAGGTCTGAATGTCATGCAAAACCTGCTGACTGCTCATCCGGATGTTCAGGCGGTATTTGCCCAGAATGATGAAATGGCGCTGGGTGCGATGCGGGCGCTGCAAACTGCCGGTAAGTCCGGAGTGCTGGTGGTAGGCTTTGACGGAACACCTGATGGTGTGAAAGCCGTTCAAAGTGGCAAACTGGCAGCCACAGTGGCTCAGTTGCCGGAGAAAATTGGTGAAATTGGTGTAGATACGGCGGATAAAGTGCTGAAAGGCCAACAGGTTGAGGCCCGGATTCCGGTGGACCTGAAGCTTATCACCAAATAAATCAGATCAAGTTTGATACGCGCCACCTTCGGGTGGCGCATTTATCTGGACGAATTTCTCTATGAAAAATACAGGTAAACTCGTTGTTCTTGGCAGTATTAATGTGGATCACATTGTGAGTCTGGTGCAGTTCCCGCGTCCGGGTGAGACGGTGACTGGTAAGCAATATCAGGTTGCTTTCGGTGGCAAAGGGGCGAATCAGGCTGTAGCGGCCGGCCGCAGTGGGGCAGATATTGCGTTTATTGCCTGCGTGGGCCAGGACGATATGGGAGAACGGATTCGTCAACAACTGGCAGACGATCGTATTGATGTGACGCCTCTGGCCACCGTAGAAGGAGAGTCCACCGGTGTTGCATTGATTTTCGTGAATAGTGAAGGCGAAAACTCTATTGGAATTTATTCCGGAGCGAATGCTGCGTTGACACCTGACCGTGTTGATCAGCAGCATCAAGTGATTGCAGATGCGGATGCATTGCTGATGCAACTGGAGTCTCCATTAGACAGCGTGCTGGCTGCTGCACATATTGCCCGCCAGAATCAGACTCAGGTCATACTTAATCCGGCACCCGCGACAGAACTTTCAGATGAGCTATTGTCGCTGGTGGATATCATTACGCCAAATGAAACCGAAGCTCAGACTCTGACCGGAGTGACCGTAAAAACCGATGATGATGCCGCGAGAGCCGCACAGGTGCTGCATGATAAGGGTATCGGTTCTGTATTAATCACTCTTGGCCAGCGCGGGGTGTGGCTGAGTGAACAGGGCAAAGGACAGCGGATTCCGGGATTCCGTGTTGAGGCGATAGATACTATTGCCGCCGGAGATACGTTTAATGGCGCTTTGATCACGGCACTGCTGGAGAATAAAACCATGGAACAATCGGTACGCTTTGCGCATGCTGCGGCTGCCATCGCCGTCACTCGCCATGGAGCACAGCCTTCCGTCCCCTGGCGGGATGAGATTGACCACTTTTTACAGGCTCAGGGCTAAAGATGGCTACTATGAAAGATGTGGCCCGACTGGCGGGGGTATCCACATCCACTGTTTCTCATGTCATTAATAATAACCGGTTCGTCAGTGACACGATTCGGGAGAAAGTAACCTCCGCTGTCAGCCAACTGAATTATGCCCCCTCAGCATTGGCACGTAGCCTGAAAATGAATCAGACCCGAACGATTGGCATGTTGTTAACTGCCAGTAGTAACCCGTTTTACGCCGAAGTGGTGCGGGGAGTTGAACGGAGTTGCTATGAACGGGGATACAGCCTGATTCTGTGTAATACAGAAGGGGATAAGGACCGTATGGACCGAAGCCTCGAAACATTACTGCAAAAGCGCGTCGATGGATTACTTATTATGTGTACCGAAAGACGCCGGCCATCTGCTGAGATCCTTGGGCGTTACCCTTCAATACCTTCTGTCATGATGGACTGGGCACCATTCGAAAGCAGTAGTGATATTATTCAGGATAACTCATTGCTCGGGGGCGAAATGGCCACCCGACACCTGATCTCCCGGGGTTATACACGGATTGCCTGTATCGCCGGGCCCCAGGATAAGACTTCTGCAGGTTTGCGTCTTGAAGGCTACAAGCGCGCGATGGCTATAGCAAAGCTGCCGGTGCCGCCCGGTTATATCGTCGATAGTGATTTTGAATTTGAGGGCGGATTTAACGCGATGCAGCAGTTGCTGGTGCTTGACCCACGTCCTCAGGCTGTTTTTACCAGCAATGATGCGATGGCCGTGGGGGTTTACCAGGCCCTCTTCCAGGCCGGATTAACTATTCCTCGGGATATGGCGGTGATGGGATATGATGATATTGAGCTGGCCCGCTATATGACGCCTCCGCTGAGTACGATACGTCAGCCTAAAGATGAACTGGGTGAACTGGCCATCGATACTCTCCTTCACCGAATGGAGACTCCTGATGCCAGCCAGCAATTGCTGGTACTGACACCAGAGTTAATGCTACGTGCCTCGGTGGGGGACGTTTAGCCTTTCTTCTTAGCGCGGTTGTTAATCAAATTTTTTCCATCTTCCGGTTTCAGCAGCAGGAACATAAATGCTGATAATAGGGTGATGACGCCCATGGTCATAAAGGTCGAATGGAAATGATTCAGAGTCGTACCGGAAAAACTCTGCCAGAAACTTAATACAGCTGCACTGACTGCTACACCAAAACTGATGGATAACTGTTGTGTCACTGCCAGTACACTATTACCGGCACTGGCATTCTCATCGGTTAAATCTGCCAGGGTTATGGTGTTCATGGAGGTAAACTGCGTTGACATAAACATCCCCATGACAAACAGCGGGATCAGCAGCATCCATAACGGATGGGCCGGAGACTGCAATGAAAAGCTTGCGACGAACAAACCGATAATAATGGTCACGGTTACCAGTGTTTTGCGATATCCCAGTAAACGTAGTACCCGTGTCACCAGCGATTTCGCCAGTATCGAACCTATTGCTGTGGGAACCATAATACAGCCAGCCAGTATTGCCGGATAACCAAAGCCTATCTGCAACATCAGTGGCATCAGGAATGGAATACATCCGGTACCCAACCGTGAAGCTATATTTCCGATAATACCAATTGAGAATGTTCGGGTCTTAAACATCGGCAGGCCAATGAGCGGAGCGGGATGGCGTTTGGCATGCCAGATGTAAGTCAGTAATAACAGAATCCCCACCAGTAATATGGCTGTAGCCAGTAATCCCGGGACCAGCCGTTCACCAAATAATTCAATACCGATAGAGATAGACACTAACCCAAGCCCAAACAGTAAAAAGCCCGGGATATCAAACCGCCGTTTTGGGGTGGTAAAGTCGGGCATATATTTACGGGCAAAGAAAATCCCAGCCAGAGCGATAGGTATGTTAATCAGAAAGATCCAGTGCCATGTTGCATAGGTGACCAGCACACCTCCCAGCACAGGTCCTAACACCGGGCCGACCAGACCAGGCATAGTGACAAAATTGAGAATAGGCAGCAGTTCGCTTCGCGGATAAGCTCTTAATAAAGCTAGGCGAGCCACCGGCATCATCATCGCTCCACCAATTCCCTGAATTACCCGTGAAATAACCAACACAGAGAGTGAACCGGATAAAGCACAAATCAGTGATCCCAGTGCAAACAGGCTAACCGCAGCAATAAAGACTTTTCGGGTACCGAAGCGGTCAGCAAGCCAGCCACTCACAGGAATCAGCATGGCGACGGTCAGTGTGTAACTGATGACCGCAGATTGCATAGCTAAAGGAGGACGGTCAAGGCTGCGTGCTATCGCGGGTAATGCGGTGTTGAGAATTGTCGCATCCAGTGATTGCATGAAAAAAGCCATGGCGGCTATCCAGGGCAGACCGGCCATACTACGTGCAGAACGAACCATTAAATTTCCTTTTGGCTGTGAGGGCTCTTTCCGGAGAGACCCCTTAGGCAAAGTTCTGTCATATTCTAATGCGTTTCCACTAAGAATAATGAGTTTGCAGAAAAAAAACGCAGATATTCGTGTCTTTTCTGAACGAATCGACCATATTTCCCTCCTTGTGGGTAAAAAAGCGACATTCAGAAATTATTTTAAAATAAACCCTTGCGGGAAAAATTAATCTCCCTATAATGCGCTCCCACTGACACGGCAAAGCGCGATGCGCCA